>JAABUL010003292.1_pt1 | contig 24335 bp, 23 predicted proteins | sample 5559151 | NCBI WGS metagenome assembly JAABUL01 (sample SAMN10711876, study PRJNA513368) | rock metagenome | isolation source: Antarctica rocks | place: Antarctica: Victoria Land, Pudding Butte sud | reverse complement strand
CATGGCGCCATCGGCCCCTTCGTGGTTCGTGAGCCCATGGTGTTAGGGCACGAAGGCTCTGGGACCGTGGTCGAGGTTGGCCCGGAGGTCACGACGCTGAAAGTGGGTGACCGGGTCTGTATGGAACGGTTCCGTTGGGTCGTGCTGAGTTGACATGTTATTGCCGAAAGATCTTCAGGCGCGGCGTGTTTGTCGCACCACGTTGGCCCCCGTCAGTGTTTTCATGCCTCAAAGTAGCGGTAAAACTGATGCTATTGACCGTCCAAGACGAATCACGTTCAGGCACCTCAGCAGGACCCAACGGAACCGTTGTTGGGCGCGCGGGACGAGGGCCTACTGAGCCTGCTCGGCGTACGCCGCGGCCGTCGTGACGACGCACCAGATGATCGACGGGATGCTTGAGAACGCCCAGGAGCAGTACCAGACCCTCGTGGAAGCCCGGCCGAAGCCCCATGTCCTCGACGATCACACCGTCGGCCGCCTCGTTGAGGTCTACACGGCGCAGCGCGACGACCTGTGGTTGTGGGATGCGCAACTCCGGCGCTGGTCCGGCGAGTCCCTGAGTCGCATCCGCCAACGCGAGGTGGAGCGGCTGCAGGGGCAGATGGCCGTGCTGCACACGGTCGTCGACGACATCCTGGCGCTGGCCGACGAGCTGGGGCGCGGTACTATCGAGCAGATGATGGCCAAGAGCGACGTCGAGGTGGGGCTGGAGATGCTGATGCGCCTGGCGCGGGACGGCGAGCGTGACCGCTGAATGAAGGAGTCTTGTGATGGGTGAACGGGCGACGGGCCGAACCACCGGGTTTACGGAGGCGTGGCAGGACCTTGATCCGGCCTTCCGGCGTAGTCTCGAGCTCGCGCATGAGTCCCTGGCGGGGGGAGGGCCTCCCGTTAGCTTTTGGCTCTGGCACACATTTGATACTGATAACGAAGCCCGGAGACCCTTGTAACGTTCGGTTTCCAAAGGTCAACCAGCGGAAGAAATAGCGGTTGGATCGTCTTCTGGCCGACGAACATCAGGGCGTTGATGCGCTATTAGCGACTTCGCCATCAGTATCGCATTTGATGGTGCCGGTCGACGGCTTGGGTGTCATCCACGATGGAGCCACGTGCCCGAAGGGTTTGAGGAGGCCGGTAAGCCCTGTAGCGCGGTTTCAGATCGTTCTACCGGCACATCGTGTCGCTCTTCTCAGCAGCCCTGAGTGATGTCAGAGTCCGCACCATCAAATGTGTGCCAGAGCCTAGCTTTTCGACGGAAAGTTACGCTAAGCGCCGAGAGCGTCTTCGTGGCGCTTGACGCGCAGCGGGCGTAGATGGCCCACGCTCTCCGGCTCCTCGAAATGGTCGTGCCCGACGAGGTGGATGTGCGCCCAGTGCAGCGGGGTGATGTGACTCCAGGCCGCGTCGGGCACGGGCTGCCCCCGCCGCGCCAACTCTGCCGCTGCGGCGGCTAGATGTTCGGTATCCCAGACGATGATCGCGTTGATCACGAGGGATAGGGCGGACGCACGGTGCGCGTCCGGGAAGGAGACAATCATGGTGTCCCGCGATCACGACGTGCGCGGGGACGAGGGAGCGGACGACGGGGATTTCCAGCCGCCCACCATGCGCGACATGCTGCGCGGCCTGGCGCCCAGTATCCTCGTCAATGGCGTGCTCACCCTCGTCGCCTACCAGGTCCTCGTCGGCCGGCATGTCCTCAGCGTGAGGGCGCTGATCCTCACCGCCCTGATCCCGGCCGCCTGGACCGTCGGCAGCGTGGCCCGCACGCGGCGGGTCGACGCCCTGGGCGCGCTGTCGCTCATCTTCATCGCCCTGGGTATCGTAGCGAGCCTCATCTCCGGGAACGGCCGGTTCATCCTGATCAAGAATTCATTCATCACCGGCCTGTTCGGGCTCGTGTTCCTCGGCTCGTTCCTGCTGCCGCGGCCGCTGATGTTTTACTTCGGGCGCCAGTTCGCCACGGGCGGTGATTCCCACCGCATCGCGCGCTGGGAAGGCTTGTGGCAGTACGCGAGCTTTCGCCATGGCAATCGGGTCATGACGGCCGTGTGGGGCAGCGGCTTCGTGCTCGAGGCGGCGGCGCGCGTGGCGCTCGTCTTCGTGCTCCCTGTCGCGGCGTTCCTGGTCGTCTCGCCGCTCATGGCCTATGCCGTCCTATGCGGGCTGATTTTCTGGACGACCAGCTACGGCCGCGCCCTGGCCCGCCGGGGCCGCGCGATGGCCGAGGACGCGATGGCCGAGGAACGACCGGCGCTAGACTGAGGGGCGCGACAATCAGCGCGTCGGATAAGGGAGAGCGCATCATTGCGCCTCCCTCCCCTGAGCACATGTCGCCCAGGCCGGCCGCTCTTGGGGTGTCACCTTGTCCGCTTTCTTGGGTGGTTCTGGGGCCGCTACCGTGCACCCATGCTCCCGTTACCGTAGCCCGATAGCCATGCTTTCGCGGGCCACGTCGCTATCGTCCGTCGTGACGCTCGCGGCGCAATGCTTTGCACGCTTTGATCAATTTCAGCGATGTCGTGTGTCACAGCCCGTTCGCGCTGTCATTGATCGCTTTGTTTTCGCGATCAGCGACACGCGCTATCCTTTCGTGAAGTGAATCCGTGTAGATCTACGCCCCTGATCGACCGCATGAGGCGGCTCTGTGACCCTGTTCACTGTCCAGAACGGCCCTTCCCTGGAGTGTTTTTTACATTACCACGGATACCGCACCACTGGCAAAGGACGTGAGGAAACTGCTGCAGCTGCATATCCGTGTGGCCAAGTCCACGATCCAAAAGTACATGCGTGATGCCCGGCCGCCACAGCGCAGTGGCCAGACGTGGGCGACCTTCTTGCGCAACCATGGGCACGAGATCTGGGCCGCCGACTTCCTCCCGATCACCGATGTTCTCTTCCGCCCGCTGTACGCCTTCTTCGTGATCGAGCTCGCCTCGCGTCGAGTGGTGCATGTGGGCGTCACCCGCCATCCGACCGATGACTGGACCGCCCAGCAGTTACGCGAGGCCACACCGTTCGGCCAACGGCCCACCTACCTCATTCGTGACAATGACAGCAAATTCGGGCCCGCGTTCGTGCGGGTAGCCAAGGCGAGTGGCATCAAGGATCTACACATCGCCTACCGCGCGCCGAAGGAGAACGCGGTCTGCGAATGCTTCCTGGGGAGTGTGCGCCGCGAGTGCTTGGACCACCTGCTAGTGCTGAGCGAGGCGCACCTGCGCCGCATCCTCCGTGCGTATGTCGCCTACTTCAACCGTGCCCGACCGCATCAAGGGCTGCTGCAACGAATCCCCGATCCACTCGAGGAGTGCACACAAAGTGCGGGCACCGTCCACGCTCATCCAGTCCTGGGCGGCCTGCATCACACCTATCGGCGAGCGGCATAATAACATGCGGACGTACTTAACGGCCAGGACAGGGCCAATCTTATGGCGAACACAGGCCTGTAGCATACCGCGCTGTGGCGGAGAATGCAGGGCCAGCGTGGATAAGCGAGGGCGGCCCGGACCTGTGGTCCCGGCCGCCCTCTCGCGTCCGCGTTGGGGGAGAGGATCGAGGACGCTCTCGGCCTGTCGTTACGCGCTCGGTGACGGCCAGGGCCGGCATGGCGTGCTGAGATGGCCGCGACGGCGCGCAGACGGCGGGAGAGGCCAGGGCCGGGGACAGCGTGACATGTACGGACGATTCGGCCAACCTCTCGCCCACAGTGTCGGCGGACGATAACGCGGGGACGGCGGCGTCACGTCCCGCCACCCCATCCGAGTGAGCGGCGCGACAACGATACCTAAACCGTCGAGAACGCCTCGTCTTGAAAGCAGGGAGTGTCAAAGATCGGAGCGACCATGGCGGGCCAGGTAGTCGCGCGTGGCCTCGATCATGGTGATCGCCTTCCCCAAACTTCCCTCATCAAGAACCGGATTTGGGGCAAGGAATGTGATCACGTCGCTGAAGAGGCGCTCCGCCTCGCGATCGACGTTGGATCGCCCCGTTCCTGGGGGGCGGCGATCATAACTCTCCACATGGATCACGTCACCCTCACCGACACGCGCGTCCGGACGCGCTGGCATGTCTTCGCCGCGCTCTGCTGTGGCTAGTCGCGGGTGGTCTGATGGCATACCATCCATGTGCGGGTGTTGATTAATCAACACCTGGGAGTCCGAATCGTCCCCGATGGGTGACGCTCCATTAGTCGGCGGGTCGGCTGCGGGAGCGACGGCGTTCGTCGCGCTGTCCACGACGGGGTGTTGACTAATCAACACCCCATCGTGGACAGCATCGCTTGTCGCTGATTCCGTCGCGGTGGGACGAGGGTCCGTTGTGTTCGTCACGGGGGAGTGGACCCGCCTGCGGTCTTCTCTCCACTGTTTCAATGCCTCACCGGCCTGGACTTTCGAGCGGATGTCTCCCGCTCGGATACGGTCAACAAACGGGACCAGGTCGTAGTCGCTCAGAGAGACGAAGTCCGAGGCCGTCCACGCCGAGATCAGGTTCTCGTGCACCAGGGCCGCGAGCGCGGGACGCTCGGGAACGCGGGTGAGCTTACTGAGTCCCCCCGCGTCGCGATGGGTGTGCAGGGCGATCCGCCGTAACGACCAATTGAAGCGGGTTTGCAACGCGATAACCGCCTGCATGACATCGCCAGCCGATAGGTTTTGACGTTGCAGGTTCTCGACCAAGGCCAGGGCGTACGCCGTGTCCTCGTCGACGTCGCGTAGAAGAGCCGGGAGATCCCTCACGCGGGCGCGCGCGTCCAGACGTCGCTGGGCCTGGACTGCTCCCCTGTCCGCGGCGGGGATGTCGTCCTCGTCATCCGCGAGCAGGTCGACGGCGTCGGCGGCGAGCAGGTTGGCGGCGGCCAGGCGGCGGTGTCCCGCGATCAGGATGTACGTCCCCGGTGTGCTGAGATCGGGACGCGCGAGCAGGGGCTGGAGCAACCCATCGACGGCGATTGAGCGCGCGAGGGCGTGGAGGGCCTCATCGGCGACGATGGCGCTGCGGGGCTGCGCGGTCATTTCTTTGATCTGATCGCGCGGGATCATCACAGCTCGATCCAGGCGATCCAGCGATAACTCGGCGGTGTGGGCCTGTGCCGTGGGAGGCGCGGCGGCCGCGCGCGCCTCGGCGACCATCTCCTCGGCCGTGCGGCCAGACGCAGGTTTAGAGCGCGGCATAGCGGAACAACTCCTCGGCTGCGGCGTCGTATTCATGGGTAGACAGATTGGGTTCTTGCACCTCAGAATGATCAGGGATGGGCGGGAGAACAAGCAATGGTGGGTCCTGCATGGACGCCAGGGCCTGCATCTTCTCCAGGTTGACCCGATGCAAATTCGTGCGCTTCACAATCGTCGGCAAAATCGCGACCAGGCGCATGTCCAGCCGGCGGGTGCGGATGACGTCGGAGACCCGCTGCAAGTAGATGTTCAGGCTCTCGACATTCCATTCCGTGGGCGGACAGGGCACGACCACCAGGTGCGCCTCGCGCAAGGTGGCCAGCGCGTCGGCTCCCGGCGGTGTGTCGATCAACACGAGTTCGATGCCGCTGTCAGCCCCGGGCAGGGATGTCCCCTGCTGGAGCACGATGGACGCGCGGCGCACGTCCGCGCGGCGCACCCACATGCGCGAGAGATGGCCGTCGCGGTCGCGATCGACGATGGCCACTTTGGGATGGGCGGCCGAGCTATGCAGCCGCTCGGCCGCCCGGGCAGCCAGGTAGAGGGTCGTGGTCGACTTGCCACACCCCCCCTTTTCCGACCCGATGGCAAGGACCTTCACGCGACCGCCTGTCGCATCAACGGCGCTTGGTCGTGCACGTTCGCCAGCGGGGCGCGCTCCCAGGATAGGCGTTCGCTCGTGCCGTTCCGGCGCATCATGCGTCTCCCTTCCCCGCGGATGGCTGCCCTGCGGCGCGTGTGTCCTCATCGGACGCCCCAGACGTATCGCGTCCGACCCTGGACGTATCGCGTCCGACCCCGGACGTATCGCGTCCGACCCCGGACGTATCGCGTCCGAAACGCGTCTGTGTCAGCAGGTACGCGCGTAGCGCCTCGCGTGGAACGCGTATTAAACTCCCGATTTTGGTATAGGCCAGTTCTCCCCGATTGATCCGTCTGCGTACAGCTTGATGATCGCACCGACATATGTCGGCGACCTCGGCAATGTTCAACATCAGGGGATAGGACGATAGGTCGAAAAACCGCGCGGCCGCATCCGGCGTGCGGTTGTGCTCACGATCGCGACGTGGCAGTGTGCTGTCTTTCTGGTCCACGGTGAGCAGGGTACCACTGTTGGCGCGTTGACGTCAAATAACTGAGATACGTGATGATAAAGAGAGATAAAGGACGACAATGACCTCCCTCTGTGATCGAGCCGCGTGCGGTATCCTCACCGGTGCCATCTTCTCGTTCACCCATGCCCGTGGCCCGCAGGTAGCACCCCACTAAAGCGTGGTCATGCCGCGACCTCTGTAGGGGGTGTTTTGACGTGCCTACACCGCGTTGCGCGCCCGCGCCCGACGTCGTCCATCTGACGCGGCGGAGGCGCACCCTGCGTCGGGAGGACACGGTAGCGCAATACATCCTCCATGGTCCAGACGTGGTCGGTCAGATTGGCGGCCATGGCCGGGGTGCGCTCCTGCCACGTGTGTCGCCCGCAGGCACGGAGGTGCAGGCTCGCGTGGGGCTAGCAGACGTTGTCGGCCGTGCCGACGAGCCACATGCCGCTGGTCAGCAGCGCTGTGTCGTGGGCCAGGCACCGCCCGCGCCGGATCAGCGGGGCCAACGCGGCGCGGAAGGTCGCGTTGAGTCGCTCGATGTAGGAGGTGTTGATCTGCGTCCCGCTCCCCGTGGCTGTGATGGCGTCCGCGACTGCCTCCGCCGTGCCGAAAACCACCCGCCGGGTGACGTCTGACGTCCATCAATCGCCGCCCGTTGTGATGCTTGACCACTTGGGCCAGCAGCACCGTGTCGGGCAGCACCAGGCGTGGGCGGCCGGGCCGTCCCGTGTGCAGCGCCACCCGGAACACCATGCGTACCGCCCCACACATAGGCGGCGAACCCATCCACACAGATCAAGAGGGCCACGCGGGAGGCACAGGCGGCCACCCGCCGCAGCGTCGCCGTGACCAGCGTACCGTCCCGCGTCGGGCTGAGGTCCCCGCCCCGCCACAGCCGCGAGGGGACAGCGAGCGCCATCGCTTGCCAGATCCGCCCCCGGCACACCTTGACACAGGTCTCGTCGACCTGCACCTGGCCCAGTTCGACCTGCCCTGTCTCCACCACCGCCGCATGCACCCGCGCGGCGTGGCCTCCCGCGCGGTGTAGCCACGCCGCCACCGTGCGCTCGTCGAGGCCGAAGGCGGCCACGATGGCCTGGGTCGGGCAGCCATGGCACAGCAGCGTCACCACCAGCACCATCAGCTCGACCGGATGGTGCAGCCGGTAGAGCGCTGTCCCTCGTGTCGCCGTGAAGGTCTTGCGGCAGGTCGTACAGCGGTAACGCTGCTTCTTCTGACTATGGATGCCACTGTTCCCTTGCCCCTGCTGTCCCTTGTCAGGACAGGCCGGGTTCGGGCAAAATACGCTATGCGGGTCCATGTAGTGTATGCTCCTGGCCGTGTGAGCGAGACACGGCTAGCGTCAGCATGCCGCATGCGACCCGTTCCTGTCACGATCGCCCCTCCTCCACGCTTTAGTGGGGTGGTACCCCCGCACCCGCATCGCCGTGAATAATACACCGGCGCTCGATGGCTTTGCCCTGGCCTCATGGCTCGAGACGCTCTTCGCTGTGCCGGTGGCCGTCGATAATGACGCCTGTGTCGCGGCGTTAGCGGAGACACAGCTCGGCGGCGCGACCGATAAGGAGCGCCTTCTCTTCGTGACGGTCGGGTATCGGGGTCGTGCTCATCGTCCGCGGGACGGTCGTCCGCGTGATGCACGGGGTTACCGGCGATGCCAGTCACCTCATCGTCAACTACGGAAGCGTCGAACAATGTCCGATCGGATGTCACGGGTGTCTGGAAACGGTTGCATCGGCCCGCGCGATCGCGCGGGTGGGTGGCAAGGTTCCGTTGGGGCGTGCTGAGATGGTGCATTTTGGCCGAAGAATCGTCGGATAAGACGGTTACGTCGGCCCGATTGACCCCTCAGTTCGGCGTGAAAATCGTCGCGCGGCCGTATTCGAGGTGGGTAGCGGAGTGCTTACCGAAGGCTTTTCATCAGCCGACGCGATCGTTTAGGAACAGCATACCCCATCCCCGCGCGCCGTCGCGCCCCCATCGCCCCACCCCAGGACTTCTGCGCGCTAACGATAATTCACGAGCCCTGATCGCGTGGAGTAACAGCTTGTCTCGTGCGACCAGATATGGCAGGATACGGGCAGGGCGACAAAAGGACAGGGAGACGTCGTATGGACCAGCGGCGAGACGCGATCGATGGCGCACCGGACGGTTCCGTTGGGTCCTGCTGAGATGGATGAAAAGCCTTCGGTAAGCACTCCGCTACCCACCTCGAATACGGCCGCGCGACGATTTTCACGCCGAACTGAGGGGTCAATCGGGCCGACGTAACCGTCTTATCCGACGATTCTTCGGCCAAAATGCACCATCTCAGCACGCCCCAACGGAACCTATTTATGCGGGTCGCTGCATGAGCAGGCAGGCGCCATGTGAGTACCGGAGTGTCGGGATGGGTAACGCGCCGCTCTGGCGACGGCAGCCCCTCCGGCGAGTTGCCAGCGGAGGTTCCCAAACGATCATCACAGATGCTTGCTGTCGAGCGATGCGCGCATCCAGTACACACAATACGGGTCCCATTGCGACATGACGAAGTAGATCGTGCGCCCCCCATCCGACAAGAAATGGGGGTTCATGAAGGCGCCGTAGAGTCCTGGAAACTGTTGTTGGTCCACGAGCGTGGCCGGCCTTGACCACGGACCCCAGTAGTGCGGGGCGGCGCGGATGACCAGGTTGCCGCTCCCGCTAGCGCCGCCTCCCTGCAAGTAGGTCATCAACCACTGCTTCAGGCCGGGATCGTAGATGACGGAGAGTTCGCCGACCGAAGCGTCGGCGACGACAGCCGCCCGAGTGGCGCTCCCACTCCACTGTGGCTGCCTCCCCGCGTCTGTACCTGTGTCGTACTGATAGTCATGCGCGGTCAGGACACCCTGCCACGTATTGGGCGTCCTCATGAGCTTGACCGCGCCGAAGCGGCCGCCAGGGATGCCGTAGAACAGCAGGTACTTGCCGCTGGAATCGGGTGTGATGGCCACCTGGGCAAAGTTGCTGTGCGCGTCCCACTTGATCTTGGATGTCTCGACCGTCCAGGTCTTCCCCGTATCCGCCGACATGACGAAACTCGAATAGTTCACGTCCCATGCGCCCGCCGCGCCCCAGTGATGCACGCTCATGAACGCCAGGAAGAGACGGCCCTGCGTGGCGAAGCCATAGGTGGGGATCGTGGTCACCTCACAGCCTGGCGTACTGGTACCTTGGCAATCGCCGGCATTGTGTTGCGAGGGGATGACCTCCGCGGCATGCCGGCCATCCTTGCTGATCCAGCGCGTGATATGCAACCCATGAGTAAAGTTGGCGGGGTCCGGGATAACGCCGACGGCGTTGGAGCGCCAATCCGGCGGCGTCAAGCCCCCGCCTGGGCCCCCTGTCCCCGGCGGACAGCTGGTATAGTTGTCGCCCAGCGCGATGTAGGCCGTACCCTGCGCATATATGAGGCTCCCCAAGTCGCCGCCGCAGATGCCCCAACGCGTCGTATCGTTGATGGAGTGAGCAGCGGGCGCATACGGGGCGGCCGGGCTCGACGGACTCGGCCCATTGAGTTGGGCGACCTGTGTCACCTTGCTTACGGTGAAGGGAAAGGCCGGCGCTGCCGGGCGGTCCACCTTTGGCGCTTGAGCGGGACCGGCGACGAGCGCGAGGCTACCGACGGCGCACAGAAGGGCTAACGACAACGAGTGACGCGTCATAGGCGGTCCTCCAACGCGTCGGACAGGTCAATCGGCAAGCGCTCGGCCACCGGCGGCAACTCCGGGAAAGACGCGTGCGGCTCGGATTGATACCAGTAGGCCGTACTGGCGTAGTCGTCCGCGCGCTTATTGGCGTGGCCGTGCTCGATGGTCACGCGGATGCTGCGTTTGAACAGGACCGGATCCTCGATGTGCAGCCGGTAGAGGCTGATCTGACCCGACCAGTTGGGTCCGCCCGGCAGCGGGATGCCGTGGTACGGGGCGCTGACGGTTTGTGTGGGGCACCACGCCGTGTTGAAATAGTCTTCCGTCCCTGTCCCATGCAGGCACGGCGGCCACTCGTTCGGGTCCTGGTCGATCCAGATCATGTCGTCGCCCTCACCGTACCAATTCCATTGCTCGGTCTGGCGCAGGTTGGTGATGCTCAGGTTACAGCCCACGTAATGGCCACGCCCACGGGCGTCCAGGATCACGTAGTTGCCCGCTCCACCGATGTTTTGCCCCTGTAGCTGCAATTCTTCGTTGGAGAGCGCCGCCGCCTCATCCGCTGACAGGCCGTCGCACGGATTTTGGCACCGCCACTGCGTGTGGAAGCGCAGCAAGTCGTCGTCGAGCCGATCGTGCTCTTCATAGTCGATGTAATAGTAGAACAGGACTGCATGCTCCGCGCACTCGCTGGTCACTTCGACACGCGCCCCATCGGCGAAGGGCATGGCAAAGAAGCAGTTGAGCGCCTTGCCGTCCTCCGCGCTCATAGCGAGGGCCGCCGAACTGAATGGGCGCGTCTGGGCATGGCCGACGCCGAAGAAGTCGCCTAGCGGAACCTCGACCGAGGGCGTAGCCTCGCCGTCCCACCACATACGCAGGACCACCTTGCGTAGGTGGTCGGGCTCGTCGCACATGGTGGTGACCCAGATATGAGTGACGATACCGGCCCCCGCCGCGTCGAGCAACGAAGCCGTCTCACCCGGCCGCAGGTGCAATCGATCGTCGTTGCCGCCGCTGCGGTCCCAACTCGATGTACGCCGCCGTCGTCCCGGCCGCGCGCGCGCCAACTCGCGCAGTGACGTTCCAGGGCCTGTATAACGTTCCGTCACCATGAGGTTTATCCTTCCTTCTTTCTTCATACAGTTACAGCTATGTCGAGAGCCTGCGACCGCGGACGCAGGCTTAGAATTTAATCGGGCACGGCCTCGATCAGGATAGGGCGACGGGGCGGCAAGGTCAGGTCGAGTGTGCGCCAATTAGTTAAGCGCCCCAACTCGCGCGAGGTCTCGCCCTCCTGGTAAGCCGTCAGCCGCCACGACGATGACTGACTGGAACCCATCGACGGAGGGTCGAGTGTCAGGCGCACCGCGCGCTCGTCGGGCGCGATGTTCAGCAGCAGCCACGCCACGCTCTCCTCACGGTAGCGCCAGGCCACTTGCAGCACGGTGGGCACACGCATCGTGCCGCGATCCTCATACTCGGCTTGCGGTTTACCGCAGGTATAGAGGAAGTAGTCGAGCTCCAGTTCCTGCTCTCCCCACACCATCAGCGGCGCTGGTCGCCGCATCGTACCGTAGGCCAGGTAGCGGTTGGCTCGACCGATGCGCGCACGGGCCAGCTGGCCCACGAACTCCGCCAGCGCGGGATCGATCGTATAGCGCCGGTCGTCGAATAGATAGTAGTGCTCCGCCGCCGTGTCGCGCTCCTCGCCGAGGTCTTCGAGCGCGCTGAACTCGTAGTTGAGCTCGATCAAGCCGCCCTGGACGAACACCCGGCCGAGCACGAAATAGACGAAATCGCCCTGCTCACGGCTCAGTTTGGCCCAGCCGTCGAGCCGCACGGGGCCATACTCGTGGTAGACGTAGGCAAAGAGAGGGATCTTTTCAGCATGCCCGGCCTTGATCAGCTCACGGAAGGGTCCCGCTTCAAAGGGCGCGGCGGGGCTGGCCTCCGCGCGCGCCTGGTAGAATGCCACGACCGGTAACATCTGCTCGTTGATCATCTCTGTGCCCTGCGGGATCACCTTCCCGTCGACCGCCTCGCGCATCGCCTCCGCCGTCGCGGCCAGCAGGTCGCGATAGGCCGTGGTGAGAGCGACCGTGTCGCCGGGCTCGTGTCCATGCGCGGGCGAGAGGCAGTTGTGCCGCACGTTGTTGACGGAAATGTCGTAGTAGACCCCATCGACGTGATATTCCTCTACGAGCGTACGATCGCGCGTTGTATGGAGGTGGCGCATAAAGGGAGTCGTCGGGCAGAGAAACCGAAAGTCGTAGGCGTCGCGGCTGAGCGTTGGCCGAGGCGTGACCTGCACAGCCGCGTCCCCCGCCGCCTCGTCGGCGCGCCCTTCCCCATGCCCGAACAACAGATCGAACTCGAACGGGACGAGGTAATCGTGGTTCTGCCGTATGAGCGCCAGGTTCTCCTGGTGGAAGCGCGCGGGGAACCAATCTTCTAAGCCGCCAGGATGGTTATTCATGTAGTCGGAGCCCACCTTGGGCCAATTCGGGCCAAGCAGGTGCAGCGCGGGCGTCCCGGCGATGCGGTCGATCTCGGCCAACCACGGGGCGCGATTGTAACGCGGGTTGACGCCAAATGTACATAGACCCACGTCCTCTAAAAGCCAGCGGCAGCGCTCGTCGCGCGCCCATAGGGGGCCTTGGGCGGTCCATGATTGTGCCAACGCCCACTTTTTGTAGCGTTCGGCCGCGTCGTACCAGGTCCCGCCATCGAGGGCCGCCAGCGCCGTAGGGTAGTCGGGCCGCACGTCACGGCGGGCCGCGTAATCGCCGGGGCTGTGCCAGACGGCCAGGCGCAGGTCTCCGTCGGGGTGACGGTAGAAGTTCAGCCACTTTTCGCGGCCCGCGCTATCTTCCGTGGCGACATAGAAGCCGCCGCGCCCGACGGCGCTATAGGCCATAAACTGCATCGTACTGCCGCTGAACCCTTCGGGATAGAGACCGAGCACGACGGGCTGCTGGCCCTCCGTTTCCGAAACGACGGTGGGCAGATGATCAAGCGGGTTGCGTATCAGGAAGCCGGTGGCGTAGGGATGTGTGAGTTCGTCCGCCTCCGGCGCGTCGCCGAGTCGCCCAATGCCCGCGATATAAGGGTAAGCCACCGCGGCCACGGGCAGCCCCTGGGGATTCTCCAGAGTCAGGGCGCAACGCAACTCGCCCGCCGCGGCGTCCAGGCGCAGCCGCACGGTGAGCGCAAGGTCATGATCCAGGGCCCACTCGATGGCCGCCTCAGCCTGGTCTTGTCCCGGACGTATCGTGCAACTCCGCCACGCACGGAGGGTGGTACCATCAGCGAAGACAATCATGAAAGGGCGCTGAGCCGCCATGTCCGGCTGGGCGATCAGGGAGAGTCCCGCCGGCGCATGGACAACCTCGCGCAAGGCGCCGGTCGTCCCGTCAACGACGACGCGCAGCCGCTCGCATGCAAGTGTTACATCTGTCACCGCTTCATCCTTTCAAGCCTGCGATTGCCTTCCCACGGCGGTAGGGACCCCGATGGTAAACCAACGCCGACCGCGGTCGGGTGTAGGGGTGTATCGCTATACGCCCCGTGTTCGCGGGCATGCCGGCTGGTGTTTGTCGGTGTTCGCCGTCCATTGGACATCGCTGCGGCGACCGTCGGACGTATAGCGATACGCCCCTACACCCCGATTTGGCCCTTCCGCCTTTTTACTGGCTACTGGCTACTGGTCACTGCCTCACCGGCCGCCAAAACCGCTGTTCAGCGCGATGCCCTGGATGAAGTAGCGCTGGGCGACGAAAAAGATGAGGATGAGTGGGGCGATTGTTATCGTCGCGGCGGCCATGGCCAGCGGGACGTTGACGTACTCCTCGGTTCCGCCCGTAGTGAAGACGGAAAGACCCAGCGTCAGCGTCATGACGCTTTGACTGTTGAGCATTACCAGGGGCCAAATGAAGTCGTTCCAAACGGTGATGGTCGTCAGGACAGCCAGCACGATGAGTGCCGAACGCGTCAAAGGCAGGATGATCTGCCAGTAGATGCGGAAGAGACTGGCGCCGTCGATCGTCGCGGCCTCGTCCAGGTCGTACGGGATGGTCAGCATAAACTGGCGCAGCAAGAACGTGCCGAAGGCGCTGCCGAGCATGCCGGGGATGGTCATGACCCACACGGTATCGATCCAGCTGAACCACTTCATGATGATGAAGCTGGGCACGAGGGTGACGGACACCGGGATCATCAGCGTGGCGAGATAGAGTATGAACAGGGCATTGCGTCCCGGAAACTTCAGGCGCGCGAAGGCGAACGCCGCCGACGAACAGAACAGCAACTGGCCCAGGGTGACCGCAGCCGAGTAGAGCACGGTATTGCGGAAGAAGGTGAGGAAGGGGGCGGCGCTGAACACATCGGTAAAATCATGCCACTGCGGGACGGCGGGAAACAGCGAGGGCGGATAGGTACTCGCCTCGGCCGCCGTCTTCAGCGATGTGCTGACCATCCAATAGAAGGGCACGATGGCGAACAACGCTACCACGATGAGCAGCAGATACACCATAACCTTGAGCGCGAGACGCCCCCCGTGCGCGCGATCCCTCACCCGTAGTCGTTGCGGCGCGTGCGCGCGCGTGCCCGTGATGTTTCCTTCCATGGTCGTTATCTCTTCCTTAGACATGGTTCAATCGGGCTTGACAGTTTTTAATTGGCAGTAGCTGCGAAATGGCCCTCCGTAGGCGTGAAATGGCCGCTGTCGATTTGTTTTCGACTGTTCAGACTGTCAAGCTGAAACACGCCTGTGCTGAACCATGTCTTGACTAAAGTAACGCGGGGTAGATCTAAACCTCGGACGCCGCGTTGGTCGCCCTGCGGCTCAGGCGCAACTGTATCATCGTGACGACAAAGATGATGGCAAAGAGGATGTAGGCCAGGGCCGACGCCGACCCGAAACGACTTTGTGTGAAGGCCCGCTGGTAGACCAGGAAATTCAGCACATACGTGCCGTAGTTGGGGCCACCCGCCGTCATGTAGTAGACCTGGGCGAAGACCTGGAACGAGGCGATGAACGAGGTGATGGTCACGAACAGCAGCGCCGGCGCGATCAGGGGCACCGTGATGCTCCAGAAGCGGCGCCAGCCGTTGGCCCCGTCGATCGAGGCCGCTTCCAGCAGTGATACCGGCACGCCCTGTAGCGCGGCCAGCAGGATGATCGCCGTGAGGCCGAAGCCCTGCCACACGCCCAGGATGACCAGCCCGATCATGGCCCACGTCGGGTCGCCGAGCCAGGGGATTTGGTTCAGGTTGAGCAGGCTCAAGACGTCGTTGATAAGCCCGTTGTTGTAGTCGTAAATCCACTTCCAGACCACGGCCACGGCCAGCAACGAGGTCACGACGGGGATGAACATAGCGGTGCGAAAGAGAGCCAGCCCGCGCACGCGTTGATGTAGCAAGGCGGCCACGCCCAGGCTAAAGACGACCCCCGTGGGCACCGTGAGCACGGTGTAGACAGCCGTATTCCTCAAGGTAATCCAGAAGACGGAATCGCTGAAGATATCGTGGAAGTTGCCCCAGCCTACGAAACGCGGCGAGGTGACCCCGTTCCAGTCCTGGAAGCTCATATAGAGCGCGAAGAAGACGGGGAAGACGATAAAGATCAGCACGCCCAGGAAGTTCGGCGCGAGGAACAAGTACGCCGGCCCGTATTTACGGACGGCGCGCCGCCAGCCGCCTCCTTGCCGGACAGACGCGCGTGGTCGGGACGTTGCAACAGCCACGAGTGATCCCTTTCTAGTCGTGGGGGCTCGCCCTCACCCCCTACCCCTCGCACCCAAGGGGCGATGGGAGCCTACCATGACAGCTATCCACCCCTCTCCCGCATCAGGGAGAGGGGGTCGGGGGGGTGAGGGACGTGTATCAGCCGTACTTCTTGATATCGGCGTTGATAGTCTTATCGGTGCCCGACAGCGTTTGCTGCGCGGATTTTTTACCCTCCCATATATTGTTCAGGTCATTGGTCCACGGGATACTGAACTCAGGCCAGGCCTGACTGATTGGCAGCGAGTGCACGTAGCCCTCTTGCAGGACGGTGGTGAAGTTCGTCGCGTGCTGCATAGCCCCATTGGACTGCTTGTACGCCGCTGACTGTCCAAGGTTCTTGAGCGCCGGCACCCACAAACCTTCTTGCGTGATCACCTGCTGGCCCTGTAGGCCGGCCCAATACTTGACGAAGCGCCAGCACTGCTCGGGATACTTCGTCTTGGCCATAATAGAGATGCCCGTCCCGCCGATATTCGTGCGCGAATAGGCGTCACCGCTAGGCCCGATCGGAACGGGCGCGATATCGAAGTTCAGGCCTTTGGTCCCGGCGAAGGCGTTGTAAAACCAGTGTCCGACGATGCCCATGGAGGCGCGGTTGGTCATGAAGAGTTGGAATCCGGCCTCCGACGTGAGCGCCTGATAAGAGGCGGCCACATTGTACTTGTTGGTCAGGTCGGCGTACCACTGCACCGCCTGGGACATCTTGGGATCCGACAGGTTGCTAGAGCCGGCGCTGGGATGGACCGGCTGCTTGAACCAGTCGCCGCCATTCGCGGCGGCGACAACGTTGCAGGCGGTCAGGCCCCAGCCCCACATCTCGGCGTAGCCGTAGCGGGTGACGCGGCTGCCACGCTTCTGGGTCAGCTTCTGGGCGTAGCTGAGGAACTTGTCCCAGGTCCAACTCTTGTCATTCCAGGATGTCGGCATCGTCAGGCCGGCGGCCTTCATGTGGTCTTTGTTGTAGTAGAGCACCGTGTCCGTCACCTGCTCCGGCAGCACGTAGAGGCCCCCGTTGTACGAGAACATGTCGAGTACGGCCGGATACTCCTGGGACAGCACCTGATCCTGGAACTGGCTGTCGCTCTTGATGAACTGGTGGAGGTCAAGCAAGACGCCGCGCTTGGCATAGGGGCTGTAGTCGAGCTCCCACGACATCGTGATATCTGGCGGTTTACCGCCGGCGACCTCGGTGTTGAACTTCTGTAGGTGGTTGGTCCCGTCGAGCTGGTTGACGATCTTAATGTCGGGGTTGGCGGCCATGAACTGGTTGATGATTTTCTGGCGCGTCTGCGCCTCGGCGGCATTGGCGCCGAAGTAGTAGGTCAGCGTGACCGGGCTGCCCTTGCGCATGATCTCGGGTAGGCGGCGTGAACCAGCGGCCAAGGCTGCGGCGCTCTGTGCGCCGGCGCCAAGGGCGGCGGCGGCGGCGACGGTCTTCGCGGCTGTCCCCAAGAATTGTTTACGCGACGGATGTGTCTCCGTTAGCGGCGTGGCGGCGGGCGTGTCTTGCGCCGCTCCCGCGGTTGGATCGTTCGGTATAGCCATGAAACGTACTCCTTTACCTCTTCGTGAAGGACCTACTTATGCGGCTCATCCAGGTCTGGCCGAAGAATCTAAGCGTCAAAGAGTCCACAATGTTGACCGGTGGCCGGCGATAGGACGTCTACGCGTGTGAGCGCTCTCTGCACCTCCTCATCTATCCCTACTCGTTTGCGGCAATCTTTAGAGGCGGTCACTCGCGCGACCGCGGGTCACGCCGAGTCCCGCACGATCAGGCGATGCGGGACAATGACGGTTTGTTTTTCCTCCGGAAACGTGCCGCGCATACGCGCCAGGGCCAGGCGGACGGCCTCGTGCCCAATCTCACGTTGACCGTGGTAGACCGTGGTCAGGGCTGGCCGCGTATCGGCGGCAAAGGTGATGTCATCAAAACCGACGATGGCGACATCGTCGGGAACGCACACGCCCGCGTCAAGGCAGGCCCGCATGGCCCCGAGAGCGGTCAAGTCGTTGGCCGCGAAGACTGCGGTTGGCCGTCGGGGTTGGGTAAGCAGGCGCTCCATGGCCGTATAGCCGCCGTCACGTAAGAACGTGCCGGGGATCTCCAGGTCGGGGGACGGGGCGATTCCCACGGCGGTCAAGCCGTCGCGATAGCCGCGCAGGCGGCCGTCGGACGAGGCCATGTCGGGCGCGCCGGTAATGTGGGCAATAACCCTGTGCCCTTTGCCGGTGAGATAGGCCAGGACGTCGCGCGCGGCGGCGTAATCGTCGATGTAGACGCGGTCGGCCTGGGGATGGGCGGTTCCTCCGATCAAGACCACGGGTGTGCCCGTATCGATCAACCGTTGACGAGATGTCGCCGCCACGGGCAGGGTTTCGGCGTAGATCACAGCGTCGTAGCGTTTGCGGCGGATCGCGCGCAGGTAGTGCTGCAACAGCTCCCTGCCGCTCCCATGCGGCACATCGGTGCTGTAGATCACGACATCATAGCCGGCGCGGGCCGCTTCCTGTTGAATGACCGTAGCCATCTCAGGGAAAAACGGGTTGCCGAGGTCGGGCACGATGAAGGCAAGCGTACAGGTCGCGCGGACGCGCAGGCTGCGCGCCGCATCATTCATCTCGTACCCAAGCTCCTGGATGGCCGCGCGCACGCGCGCACTCGTGTCGGGCTGCACAAAGCGCGTGCCGTTGAGCACATGAGACACCGTCGCCTTGGACACCATGGCGCGTTCCGCCACGTCCTTCATCGTCGCCATCGCCGCCGTCCCATCGCTACCTCGGAAAATCGGTTACGTAATCGGTTGTCGATGAGTCTATCGTACTACGCGGCGGCCGCGTTGTCAAGGGTGGGGCGCGCCTCGCGATTGTGTTCGAGGGCCTGCGTCAACGGGTGAAGGATAGCGTGGCGCCCACGATGATGAGCAGGGCGCCGGCGCCGGTGGTGACCGTCGGGCGCTCATTGAGCAGGGTTGCGGCCAATATGGCGGTGAACAGCGGGCGGATGTACAGGTAGGCGCTCACCGTGCCCGCTGGCAAGAAGCGCAAGGCGTGGTTCCAGAGCACGTAGCCGATCGCCGAACCACACACGCCGAGATAGAGGCCGCAGGCGACGAGCAGCAGACTGATGGGGCGGCTGGGATGATTGATGGTTTCTATCGCGGCGAGCGGGATCAACACCACCGTGCCTAATACGGTCGTATACGTGGTGAGCGCCAGCGTCGAATAGCGCGCGAGCAAGCCCTTGCCGTATACGGTGTATAGCGCCCAGCCCAGCGCCGTGAGCGCGATCACCGCGTCGCCGAACGCGCGTCCACCCCCGTTCGACGCCGTATGAGCAGCGGTAGAGCCGCCGAGCGCCAGCGTCACCACGCCGAGCGAGGCCAGGCCAATGCCAAGGGCGCGGCGCCAGCCGCAGGGCTCACCAAGCACGAACACGGCCAGCGCCGCGACGATCGCCGGAGACGCGGTAACCAACAGCGCCGTATCCGTCGCCGTCGTGTAGCGTAGCCCGATGTTCTGCAGCATGTAAAAGAATCCCACGCCGCACACGCCGAGGCCGAAGAGGATAGGATAGTCAGCCTTGCGGGGCAGCGGCTTCGCCGGCTTTGTGGCGAGAAACCAGACCACCAAGACGATCGTCGCGATGCCGTTGCGCAACAGGGCCAGGGATATCGGCCCCATCTCCGCCAACGCGATCTTCGTGAGGACATAGGTAGCCGACCACAGGGCGATCACCAGCAACGCGCTGCCATGCGCCCGTAGATTCCCTCGTGCGCGGAATCGTCCCAATGAGACGCTCATCCTGTGTGTGGTGGTTGCTTTGCAAGCGGCGTCCCAGGGGGCGCGGTTCCGTGGCTGCAAACGCTCCCCCTTAATCCCGCGCCGGGCCGGTAAAACCTATCAGGCGCTCGGCGCGGCTACAGTCAAGGAGCGACCAATGCCCGTGCTCGTCGCCGTTGTGTATGGACGCGGCGGGGAAATACCGTCGTACCAGGGTGGCGCTCGGCACGGGTGAGAACGTGTCCGGCGCGGCCACATACAGCGCCTCAGCGCCGAGGTTTGGCGCTTCAAGGGCCAGGCGGCACGCGCGGGCCGCGTCTTTGATCTCGATATAGCCCCAAAGTGTGAACAGCCCACGCTGCTCCTCGGCGGCCAGTTGCTCTAACCGGTCGGGCTGCGTACTGCTGTTCCAGAGGATAGGGAAGCGCAGGCTGACGGCGGCCCCGCCGGTATGGCGGTGGAACGTCCGGCACATCTCCTCGCCAACCAGCTTGGAGAGTCCGTACACATCCTCGGGGGCAAGGTCGTGTTTTTCGTCGATGGGAAAGTAGTGGAGGGGGACCGGCTGGCGTTGCGCGAAGGCGTGGCCGAGCACGGCGGCCGACGAGATGGTCACGACGCGCCTGATGCCGAGCAGGCGCGCGGCCTCCAGGATGTTGAAGGTTTCCAGGACGTTGACGCTAAATAACTCCTCCGGTGGGTGGCCGCCGGGGCTGGGGATCGCGGCCAAATGCGCGATCGCGTCGCAGCCGGACAGCGCGCCACACATCTGACCGAGGTCGCGGATATCGGCCGTGATGAACGGGCAGTGCTGTTCGTCCGGTAGGACGCGGTCGATGGCCCGCGCCTCATGGCCGGCCGCCAGCACATCGGCGACGACGTAGCGTCCAAGCCCCCCGCTAGCCCCGGTAACGGCAACGCGCATGATACCTTCTCCTCCTCCTTAATGCTATGTGGGTGTATCCCTCCAAAGTGATGGTAGGCACCGTTGGCCTGCGATTAAAATCGCATGGCAAACCACGGACACTGAAGTGTCTCCCGCTGCATCGCTATCTGTCTGGCGAATCGTGACACCATCGATCACTAGTGGGCCGTAGCGACTTTAGTCGCCGTAGTTTGCCATGCGACTTTAGTCGCAGGTTCCCATCCCGCGATGGGCGCCTCAGACGACTGTGATAGTCGTCTGAGGCGCCCATCGCCCGGTTGATGTAGGCCGGCGCACAGGGCGTCAGCGATTAGCGGTGCAGATGGCCGAAAACGCCGCCGGGCTTGAGCGGGCCGTAGAGATAGACGGAGACCATGTGCTCATGGACCACGAGCGAATGTTCGTCGCCCATCTTGGTCAACACCATGTCACCCGGCCCGATCTCGTAGGTATCGCCCTCGGTCGTGCAGATCCCACGGCCGCTGATGATGACCCAGTATTCGTTGGCGTCATGGTAGTGCAACTCAACCGTGTCGCCGGGTTCGAGGGTATTGACACCGTAATGGATGATGTCACTACACTCCGGTATGGGGCTCTCGCCTCTGGGCTTGGCAATAGGCATACGTAGGACCTCCCTTTGTTGATGGCTAGGCGGAGCGCTGCTGTTGATGGTTAGGCGGAGCGCTGCGCCGGCGTGAGCTTCGCGAGCAACGGATCAATGGCCGTGCTGATATTCTGGGCGAACTGTTTCGGCGTGACCTGATTCAGCGAGAACTCGTCGATGTTGCGGGCGATAATCGGATTGAGTTGATTGTAAATGGGGCTGTAGGGGAACGTATGTCCATGGCCGATCGAGTCGAGCCAGACCTGCTGCTCCGCGGGCGGCAACGGATTAAACAGGAGCTTCGAATCTTGTTTGGCCACCGCCTTGAGCATGGGGATGCCCAAGTCTGACTGATGCACCACGTAGTTCTCAGCCTCGTGACCCAGGAACGACGAGAGGAGTTCCCATGAGAGCTCCGGATCGCGGGCGCCTTTCGGTATGAACCAGCCATCGATGTAATAGCCGGTGTAGATATGCGTATTGTGTGGCAACGGCGCGACACCCCACTCAAACTTGTTAATCGTCTTCAACAGAGGCATCTGCCAATTTCCGTCGATAAACATGCCCAAGCGCCCACTGACGAAGAGGCTTGATAGATCTTTGTATGTCTCTGGGTTCGGCCATACCTCATACTTGAACATCAGGTCGTGGAGGTAGTTCAACGCATCCTGCGCGCCGGCGTCGCCGAGCGTGCAGTGGCCGTAGCTAGAACTGAGAAAATCCCCGCCGCTCTGCCAGATGAATTGAATCCACCAGCGCAGATCGGTTTGCGTGCTGATGCCATATTGCTTGCCTGGCCCACTTCCCTTCGTCAGTTTCTTGGCGACGTCCAGCAGTTGGCCGAAATCATACCCCTTGGTCCAGTCGGTGGAGGGGAAGGGGATACCGGCCTCCTTGAACATGGTCTTGTTATAGTACATCGCCATGGTATAGATGCCGACCGGCAAGCCCCACAGGCGCTTGCCGATGAGATAGCCCTTGAAGGGTCCCTGGTAATACGCATCGAAGGGGAAGTGCGTCTTCTGGGCGAACGGCATCAAATCCTCGACGTAGCCGTTGCTGATCAGAAATGGCCGGTAAATGATCGCGTCTCGAATAACGTTCGGCGTCGCATTGGCGGCCAGTTCAGCAACGAGCTTTTGGTCGAAGTTTTCCCACGTCCCGGGAACGAGTTGGAAGGTAGCATGGGCATTGCTATGCGTGCGGTTGAATTGAGCGGCGAGTCCATTGAAGATTGGGACATCGGTCGCGCCGCCGACCGTTGAATACGTCAACAGGGCGCTACTATTGTTCCGCTGTTCCGCGCGCGCGGCGGCCGGCGTGCCACGCCCCAACAGCGGCAACGCTCCCGCTCCTAGCGCGGTCGCCGCGGCGGACTTGAGTGCGTCGCGGCGTGAAATCGTAGGTAAGCGAGTCATCGGTGCTATCATCCTCTCACGGTTGCTACCGTACTATGAAAAAAGATCAATCAGTCAAGCGGTCGTGTGACGTTTCCTCCCTCCTTTTCTTCCGCTCCGTCTGCTCACCCCTTCAGGCCACTAAGCGCGATGCCTTCGATAAAGTAGCGCTGTCCCACCGCGTACACAGCGATCAGGGGGACCATTGCTATCGCGCAGGCCGCCATCAACAAGCCCCACTGGGCACCATAATCAGCCAGATAGGAGGTGAGCATCAAAGGCACGGTGAAGTTGCTCTGGCTGTTGAGATAAATCAGCGGGGTGAGGAACTAATTCCAGTTAAAGAGGAAGATAAAGATGCCCAGGGTCACCAGGGCCGGCACGGCCAGCGGGAGCACGATCCGCGTATAGATTGTCCACGGATTGGCGCCATCGATGCGCGCCGCATCCTCTAGCTCGTTAGGCATAGCGCGAAAGAACTGGCGCAATAAGAAGATACCATAGGGGTTTTGTAGGATCGGCGGCACAATCAGCGGCCAGTGGGTATCAATCCAATGGAATTGCTTGAACAGGATATACAGCGGGATCAGATTCACTTCCTGTGGAATCATTAAGGTGGCGAGCATCGTGATGAAGATGACATTGCGTCCGGGGAAGCGCATCTTGGCGAACGCATAGGCGGCCATGGAACAGGTGAAGAGCCCACCGATCATGTCCAGCGTGGAGATCTTGAAGCTGTTGAGATAGGCCAGTCCCATCGGCAGGATGCTCACGGACTGCGGGTAGTTATCCCAGACGACGGGGTTAGGGATCCACTGCGGGGGGAATGTCAACACGTCAGCCGGCGCTTTGAGTGAACTGGAAATCATCCACAGAAAGGGCAGGAGGACCGCGGCGCACCCAATGAGCAGCAGGATATGGAAAAGCGGTCGCGTTGCCAGGCCGACGATGGACCGGCGGGTCGCGTAGGCGGTCGAGCCCGATGGGCGCATATCGCCCAACACACGAGGAACGCCGCTGTTGTAGTTACTCATAGTAATGTACCCAGCGCTGGAAGCGGAACTGTAGCAAGGTGATGATCAAGATGACGATAAACAGAAACATGGTCGCGGCCGAAGCCTGGCCGAATTGGAACAGCCTGAAGGCCAGTTCATAAATGTGAAAGACGATGACGCGCGTGGCATCGGCCGGTCCGGCCTGTCCGTTGGTCATGATGTAGATCTGGTCGAACACCTGCAACGAGGAAATGATTGACGTCACGACCAGGAAGAAGGTCGTCGGTGAAAGCATGGGCAGCGTGACATGCCTGAACTGCTGCCACCGGCCGGCGCCGTCTATTTGGGCCGCCTCATAGAGCTGTGCCGGCACCCCCTGCAAGCCGGCCAGGAAGATGACCATGCTGTAGCCGAAGTTGCGCCAGACGCCGACCAGGATCACGGCGGGCATGGCCCATTGCAAGCTGGATAGCCACTGCGGCCCATTGATGCCGATATAGCTGAGCAGGGTATTGACCAACCCATAATCGGGGTTGAGCAACCACGTCCACACGAGGGCCACGGCGACCACCGGGGTGATGACCGGCATGAAGAAGATCGCGCGATACCATGACCGGAAGGCCATCTTTCGGTTGAGGACCAGCGCCACCAGCAAGGCCAGAATCAGGCTGACCGGGATGAAGACGGCCGTGTAGTAGATCGTATTGAGGACAGCCTTCCAAAAGATGGGGTCGGAGACCTCGGTCTTGTAATTAGTTCATCTTCACAATAGAGCGTGGGACGGGTACGCTAGAGGCAGACCGCCTGGATAGAATTGCTGGAGGACCGCCCGATGCTGCTGCGCTCGCCCTACCTGAGCCGGAAACCGGCCATCTTTA
>JAABUL010003291.1_pt1 | contig 24342 bp, 19 predicted proteins | sample 5559151 | NCBI WGS metagenome assembly JAABUL01 (sample SAMN10711876, study PRJNA513368) | rock metagenome | isolation source: Antarctica rocks | place: Antarctica: Victoria Land, Pudding Butte sud | reverse complement strand
ACCGTGTCTCCGGCGCGTGCCAGTTGCCGAGTCTCGCCAGCCTCATCGCGCCGCGCGCCGCGATCCTCATGCTGGGGGCATCCTGGCACACCGCCCCTGTTGCCCCGGCTTTTTGAGAAGATACCGTGCCAGGCTCGCCTGGCTCTGCCGCCGGTGCAATCACATCTTGCGACTGAGGCGGAGGCGCTGGCGCTAGCGGCGGGGTTGGCGGCGGGGCTTGCTCCGGCCCCGCAGGCGGGAGCGCCGGGGGAGCGGACGCCGCCACCGTCGCGAAGACTTCGCGCACCTCCGGCGGCGCCAGGGTGAAGGCCTGGAGCCGTCGGTGATGGTCGGGGCCGTAGAACAGGATCTCCTGCGGCCCAAGCGTCCCCGCGTCGGCGTCGGGGCACACCAACGTGTTGTCCGCGCGGGCGAGCCGTTTGGTCACGCGCGTGCGGAAGAGCGCCAGCATCCCGCTCGCGGCAAGGGCGGCCGGGTCGTGTGCCGTGGCGATCAGGTGAACACCGCAGACCGGACCGGTATGCGCCACGGCGTCGAGGCGGTCGAGCGCCTCGTCGTCGAGATCCTCGATGCCGGCCAGGACCAGCAGGCAAGGGACGGGGGCGCCTGGCGTCGCACGCCCCAACACCGCGGTCGTGGGCGTGGCGTACCGCTCGTAGCGGTCGAGCACGAGGGTGTGGGCCTGGGCGATGATATTGGCCACGGCGCGTGGGTCGCGCGCGTCGGCTGGCGGGGCCTCCAGGTGGTCGAGCTGCGGCAGGGCTTTGCGCAGTTCGTCGTCGTCGCTGGCGACGAGGAGGCGCAGCGCGTCGGGTGGGGCCTGGTAGACGGTGCTCGCCAGCAGCGTGGCCACGAGCGACTGGCCGTTGCCGGCAACGAGCAGGCCGCCCGTGTGGCCCAGATGCAGGTGGACGACGGCGCCATCCGCGGTCGCGCCGAGCGGGACGAGCAGCGGTGCGGGGTGTGGGCGTACCTCGACCGGCGCGGCGAGTTTTCGGCCCTCGACGGTCAGCGTGACCACAGGCGTCCCGTCGCGCTCGACAGCGCGGGCGGCAACGACGGGGACGCCAAGCGCGGCGCTGAGGCGGCGCGCCACGTCGTCGACCTGAGCGGCGGTCAGGCGCGGAGCCGCGACGACGAGTTCCAGTGTCTCGGCGCCTTCGATCAGGAGTCGCGTCGCGTCGGCCAGACTGTGAGGCACGGCGACCTCCCGGCCCACGCGCTCTAAAGTCGCGACAACGTGGGCGGCGCGCGCCGTGCCGGTCGTGGCGGCGGGTGTGCGGTGTAGCGCCCGCGCGAGCCGGCCGTCGACCCCGTCCAGGGTCGCGCGCAAAGCCTGCTGCACGGAGGGCGCCAGGCCGACAAGACGGTCCGCCCAGAGTTGAGGCGCCGGCGCCCCGCCGGCGCCTTTCCCCTGGCGCCGGGTCCGGCGACGCCTTGCCACGACCGCGGCTACGGCCAGGAAGCCCACCACGAAGGCGAGCGGCAGGTCTCGCCCCAGGTCGGGGACGTGGACCACGGGGTGTTGCACGGTCGGTGTGGGGATGGACCATGGACGCGGTCCGGACGGTCGCTGGTAGGGAGGGGCATCACGGCGGGGCACGAGATGGCGCCGCCCTTGTCGTTCCGGTCGTCCTCTTTGCCCCGCTCCCACAGTTGGGACGAGGGGACGCGGCGCGTGGGACGGCCGCGGATGCAGGTCCGGCCGCTGCCCGCCGAGGCGCCGACGCGGTTGCACGATCGGGTGCGCGGGATATGGTCGCGGACGGGGGAGATGGGACACACGCGCCTGGTCCTCATGCCGTTCTCCCGTGACAGCAGCGGCGCGTCCCTGACGCCGTGAACGACGCCCGTCGTGCATGGGCACAGGCGCCGGGGCGGCGGCGACAAGATGAATTGGGCGTGGGGCGCGGCGTGGTCGTAACTCACGGCGCGGGCTGGCTGGGCGCGTGTCGTCGACGACCACGCGGCGCGTCACAGTCGTGCCGTCTGGGCGCGCGACGACATACTCCTGCGGGAGGCGCAGTACCCAGCCCGGCTGGATGAGGTTGTCGTCCTCCAGCGCCGCGCCATCGGGCTGATGCACGCCGCGGTTCAGGTCGCCGATCTGCCGGTATAGGCGCCAGTCACCCAGGAAGCGGGCGGCGATCTCGCTCAGGTAATCGCCCTGCTGCACGACGTAGAGCGCGTGGTCGCCCGCCAGGCGCAGCGCGGGGCAGGGCAGCGGGATGAGCAACGTCTGGCCCCGGACGATGAAATTCGGGTCAGTGATGGGGCTACCAACCGGCTGCGGCACGCCCCGCGTCGCCGCCATGATGGGTCGCCAATCGGGCAAGCCGAATCGCGCGGCCACGTCGTCCATGGTGTCGTCCGGCTGCACGGTGTAGCGCACAGCCAGCCCGACCCGGCGGACGGCTCGCCGTGTATGGGATGGTAGGACTCGCCGCCGGGCCGCCTTCGCCGGAGACGTGGCCGGCATCGGAGGCGTGGCCGGGGTGAGGATGGTCGACGCGTCCGATCCATGGACGAGGGTCGTGCGCGGCGCCGCCATCGCCGTGACGTGCCGCAATGGGCTGGCGGCGCGCACCGCGCTCCCTTGCAGCAGGGCCAGGAGCACACCGGCGAGGGCGCCGGCACGGCGCGCCAGTCGGCTTGCCAGCGCCTCGGCCAGGTGCGCGGCGGCGGGATAGTCGCGCCCAAAGAGCCGTAGCCCGGAGGAGAGAGCCCGCGCCACTCCGCCAAGGGCGGCGAGCACGAAGAGCAGCAGCGCCGCGTCGCGCGCGACGAGGGTAGGGTCGGCGCCGATACGCGCGACCTCGGGGAACCATGGCGCCGTCGTGCCGGGAGCGACGGCCGGCAACCCGAGCAGCGCGGCGGCGCCGGCGACGACGGCCAGGAGAAGTCCCGCGACGAGGGCGTCACGGAGGAATAGTTTGAACATGCGCACGCTACCTTTCTGCTGTTCTCACCGGGCCGCCGTCCGTCCGGCCTGGTCCGGCAGCCCCTCTACAATAGACCTGCCGCCTCCCGGAAATCTCCGGCTCATCTCCTGGCGCCTCGAATGTGGCCCACAACTCCGCGTCATATCCTGGCAATCTCCTGGTCGGCGCCGTTTTGCCCTCCATCGTCGCCCCGAACGGGCATGTCCGCCAGTGCGCGCCGCACGCGCACGGCCAGGCCCGCGATCAGTTCCGCGGCGGGGCTACGCGGGCGCGCGACCGTGAGCGGCAGGCGCGCCTCCTCGGCCGCCATGACGTTGCGTGTGTCGAGCGGGAGGCTCATGACCACGGACAACCCGGTTTCAGCGGCGATACGCCCGGCGCCGGAGCGCAACAGTCTTCCATGTCCCTTGTTGAGGACGCACCACACCTGAGGATGCGCTCCGGACAAACCGCGCGCGTCGTCGCACCCTTGCCGATAGAGCCGCTCGACGAGGGCACGCGTTTGCAGGGTCAGGTCGGACAGCCCCAGGTGGGTCAGCGCCCCGACCACCAGGATCAGGTCGGCCGCGCGTAACGCCGCCAGATGGACATCGCCAAATTCGCGTGGCGGCAACGCGGCGCCGACATCGACCAGGACGAGATCGTAGTGTGCGCGCAGCCGCAGGAGCAACGCGGCCAGGTCGGCAGGGTCAAGCGTGACCTCCTGCGTCGGGCCGGGCACGCCACGGATCAGCCAAAAGCCCGCCGCGTGGGCATGCAGGTCGCGCGATCGGCAGGGCAGACCGGGTGGGGGTGGAACGGTCGCGGCGCCGACGACGTTCCCGCCGCCGGTTACACCCAGCAAGGGACCCAGGGCGCCGCGACTCCGGTCGGCGTCGACGAGCACGACACGTCCGGTCGGAGCGAGGGTACCGGCGAGCGCGGTGGCCATGGTTGAGCGTCCAGGACTGCCGGTCGGTCCCTACACGGTGACGATGCGCCCCAGCCCTTCCCAGGGCGCGACCACGGCGCGGCCGCGAAACAGAGGGGCCATGAGTCTAGCCCCCTCCCGTGAAGGCGCGCACCGCGTTGGCGATAACGGGATAGAGCAGGGTCGTCCCGACGATGGGCAGGCCGAGCGCCGTCCCCAGCGCGGTGGCGCGCAGCACGGCGTAGGCCAGCTCTTCCCGCCGGCGCTCGTCGATCATCACACGCACGCTGCCGGCCAGATCCTTGAACATGGTCGCGGCGCGCTCCAGCGTGACCTCGCCGCCGAGCGCCGCCGCGACCAGGCTCATGGCGTCGCGCACCTCCTCGCCCCCGCAACGCGCCGCCAGGATCTCCAGCGCCTCGTCCATCGGTGTGCCCTCGAAGTGCAGGTCGCGTGCGAAGGCTACCTCGCGCGCCAGTTCGCCCGGCCGCAGGGCCAGCCGATCCAGGGCGCGCTCGACGGGGCGCCCACGGACCACGAGCGCGGCCAGCCCGTAGAGAAGGGTCACGAGCTCGAGGCGCAGCCGCGCCCGGCGCGCCTGGGCCTGACGTCGCAGCAGGAGGAGCGGCAGGTGATAGCCGGCGATGAGACATAGGGGCGTAAGGAGAACGAGAGCCAGGGGAGCGATACCCAGCGCCAGGGGCGTGACGACGCCCAGGAGCAGGGCCGCCCCGATCGCCTCGGCTTGCTGCACGCGGAGCCAGGCGATTGAGCGCTGACCTTGCCCCGCGTGCAACAGGAGCCAGCGCAGCCGCGGGATGCCCGCCTCGGCCGGTCGGCGCGCCACCAACCCTGGCCCGACAGGGCCACGCGTATCGCCCAGGAGGACCCGCGCGAGGTCGGCGCGCAGCGTGGCCATCCGGCCGTGCCGAGAACGTGGCAGGACAATCGTGCGCGCCCGCCGGCCGATGCCAGCGCGGATGCGCGTGCCGGCGCCACCTACGGAGAAAGCGGGCGCGGCAAGGACGAGGCCGCCGGCGGCCAGGGCGGCGAGGAGCGCGAGCGCCAGGTGGATCAGCATGACCATCGTTACACCGCCCGTCCAGCGGCCTCGCGCGCCGCACGCCGCTCGCTCGCCGTGGCCAGCCGGTAGGCGCCGACGCTCGCCGTGGCGATCAACACGGCGACGAGCCAGCCGAGCGGCGCGCCATAGGCCGCCGCTGTCATCCCTGGGTCAAGCAGGTGCAGCAGCAGCGTCGTGACGAGCGGGAAGGCAAAGATGACCACCGCCGTGCCCCGCACCGTGGCGAAGTTGGCGCGCACCTGCGAGCGGAAAGTGAGGTCGAGTCGGGCCAGGGTGGCAATGGTCTCCAGGGAATCGGAGAGATCCGCGCCCTCCGCCATGCTCTCCTCGATCGCGGCCCGCGCCAAACCGAAAACGTTGCTCTCCAGCCGCTCGTCGAGGTCGGCCATGAGGTCGGCGAAGCCCACTGTGGCGAGGCCGCGCTGCGGGTCGGCGCGCCGCAGCACATGGGCCAGGGTGTCAGCCAGGGGTGGTTGGAGCGCGCGCGGCAGCACCTCACGCAGGATGCGCAGCGGCGGGATGCCCGCGGCGGACGCTCCGGCGATCAAGAGGAGCATCTGCGCGACCTGACGCGCCTGCAGGAGTTCGCGCCGCTCGGCCAGCCGACCGAGCCAGACCCACGGCAGGACAGCGGTGCCGACGAACCCGATCGTGATGAACGGAGGCGCGCCAAGCAGGACCCACCCGGCGACGGCGCCGCCCAGGCCCGACAGGAGGCTCAGGGCCGCGAAGCGAACGAGCGACCACTCATGCTTGCCGGCCAGAGCGAGGCGACGCCGTACCCGCGCACGGACGCGCTGGTCCAGACGCAGGCGCGGCGTGGCGCCGGCGTAGCAGAGCCGCGCCTCGTAGTCCGCGAGCAATGCGACGGTGTCGAGCGGAGGGTGCGGCGGGACGAGCACGAGCAGGGCGACGGCGGCGCAGGCCCCGGCCACACCCAGCGCGAGCAACGTCCCCAGCAGCGGCGCCAGGGGGTTAAGCGCGTCCATGGGCTCCCCTCTGGAGCAGATGGGTCGTTCCCCCGATGCGCGCGACGGGCAGAGCGTCGAGCGAGGGAGACGTCCGCCCGCCGTCTCGACACTCTGATGCAGACGCTCCGAGATGTCGTAACGGGTGCGGCAGAGACGCCCATCCTCCCAGATCAGGATATCGCTGAGAACCCAGGTCGCGCCCACGCGGCCTGTCACCTCGGAGAGGGCGGTGAGCCGCCGCCCCTCCGGCCGCTTCTCCACGACGGCCACCAGGTGGACCGCCTGCGCGATCAACTCCTGGGCCACCTCGGCCGGCTTGTCCGCGAACATGCACAGCAGCGCCAGCCGGTTCAACACCTCGGTCGGCGTGGCGCCGTGGACGGTGGTGATGCTGCCATCGTGGCCCATGCTCATCGCGACGAGCATGTCGAACGCCTCGGCCCCACGACACTCGCCAACCACCACGCGCTGCACGCCCAGGCGCAGGCTTTCCTGCACCAGGTCGCGCTGCGTGACCTCGCCCCGCCGCCCTGGGTCGCCCGGCTGCCCCGGGTGACACTCCAGTTGCACCACATGCGGTCCCAGCAGCAACTCATTGGTGGTCTCGATGGTGGCGATGCGGCAGGACGGGCCGAGGGCGCAGAGCAGCGCTTGCATGAGCGTTGTCTTGCCCGAACCCATGGGACCACCAACTACGACATTGGCGGCGCCATGGACATACAACGCCGAGAGATACTCCCACACGGCGAGGGGCATCAGGCCGCGCTCAACCAGATCGGGACCGAGCAGGGGCGTGAGGGGATGGATACGGATAGCGATAGCGCGGCCATGCAGCGCCACATGCTCATGCAGCAGCGTGATGCGGATGCCCGGCCGGCGCGCCGTCACACGCCAGTTGACCGCGTTCAAGGGATGGTGCGCAGTCCCGATCCACCGCTCGACGTAGCCGTTGATCTCGTCCTGTGGCAGGCTGAGGTCGAGCCGTTCCAGCCGCCCCCGCCGCTCGACCCAGAGCGGAAGGTCGGGACCGTTGATGAAGATGTCGGTGACGCCGGTAGCGGGGGCGTCTTCGATAAGAGCCGCCAGCAGGCCGTGGCTACGTCGCAGACGAGCGAAGATGTCGCGCACCGCCTCGACCTCGGGCAGTATCGGCAGCCAGGCGTCCTGGGCGGCGCGGTTGTGGCGCTGCACCACCGGACGGACGATAGCCTCACGGATCTCCGCGTCGCGCTCGTCATCCGCTGTGTCGGGATGGGCGTCGAGGTAGACCTGTACCGCGTCCTGCAGCTCGCGCACATGCTCCGCCACGGCGGCGTAATACTCCTCTCCCGCGAGTACCTGCCTGCTCGCCACGACGGACGCGTCGCGCCGCCGATGCAAGGCCGACTCCCTACTCGTGACCACCAACTCCCCGGCCGCGGGCGGTATCCCCCGCGCATCCTGTCCGTCGCGCGTGAGCCGTGCCTGAGCCGTCGCCAGCGCGGCATTGGCGACGGTACGCAGGCGAGCCGAGAGCCGCGTCTCGGGCTCAGGGAGCACACCCGGCCGGATGTGCCGTACTACGTCCTCGATGCCCCGTACAAAGCGCGAGCGCCGGGCCGCGCCGTCGGGCAGCAGCACCGGAAGCAGCGCCCGGTCGGGATTCGCGAGCCGCGCCCGGCCCACCAGGTCGCCGTCGTGCGTCACGACCCCGGCGATGGGGAGCGCGCCCGCGTCGCGGAAGCGGCCCTCGATGCGATGGAGCGGGAGCAACGCCCGCGCGTCGGTCGGCGCATGGTTGACGACGAGGCGGCAGCGCTCGGGCGCCAGGCCCGTCGCCCGGAGCAGCCGGGCATGGCCGCGCGCGACTCGTTCGAGTGTGTCGGGCAGCGGCCCCGTCACTACCAGGACCAGGTCGGCGCGGGCAGCCAGCTCCTCGTGCCACACCACATCGCCTCCGCTCCCGAGGTCGAGCACCACGTCGTCGTAGCGCTCACGCAGCAGGTCGACGAGCGCGTGCAGGGTGAGGAGGTCGCCGGCCACACGCTCGCCCGCGTCCTGCGTGACCACCCCCAGCAGGACATCCATGGCCGGACCGACGTCGCCGCGTGGGTAGGGCGCGAGATAGGGGGACAGGTCGAGCCCACGCACGGCGTCGCGTGCGGCGGCGCGATCCAGGGCCAGCAGGTCCACTTCCCTGTCCACCACAGCGGCGGAGCGGCGACCCTCGCGCAATGGGGCGATAGCGGAGGCCACGCGCGAGGCGGCTGTGGCGTGCAGCGCCTCCAGGTCCCGGCCCGGGGGGACGACGAGCCCGAGGGCGTCGTGGAGGCTGCCGCGCAACAGGTCGAGGTCGACCAGGGCGACGCGCCGCTCACAGACCACGCCGAGGTAGGCCGCGAGATTCGCGGCCAGCGCCGTCTTGCCCGTGCCGCCGGCCTCGCCGACGAGCGCGATCGTGCCGCCGGTGGCCGCACTGCGCGCGCTGTCCAGCGGGCAGGACTGAACCAGGAGGTGGGCATGCTCGGCAGCCTGCTCGGCGCGCAGCAGGAGTTCCCCCGCAATGGGCGGCCAGACGGCGACGCCCACGCAGCCCAGGCGTTCCTGCCGGGCCAGAATGTAGGGGGGATAGGGCGCGCCGACCACCAGGTCGTCGGCCCGGCGTAGCTGTCGGTCGACGAGCAAGAGCGTGGGGATGCCCGCTCGCGCGAAGGACGATACAAGCTCGGCGTCGGCGTGGGGCGTCGCGGCGTGCAGGAGCACGATGTCGGGTCGGACGGCGGCGACCTGTCGCTTGAGCAGGCCCGCCGTGGCGGCGGTGGCGACGACGGTGAGTCCCTCGCGCTCGGCCAGTTCGGAGGAGACGGCGTCGGCGACCGGCAGGCCAAGTACGACGCGCGGGCCGGTCGGGCCAGCGGGGCCTATCGGGTTAGTCGGACGGGACATGGTAGCGACTCCTGAACTCGCGCGCGCCGACGCCGCGCATATCGCCCGCGCGGTCGGTCGCGCCGACGAGGGCGAACGTGAAGGCCGCGCCCTGCCCGCGCAGCCAGGCTAGCGTGGCCAATTCGCCGCGCGGTACGACCAGGGTGACGGCCGGCGGCTGGCTCTGGACATAGACCACCAGCGCGTGCGCGTCGACCGGCTGCACCGTCGCTGTGACAGCAGGACTGGCGGGGTCGCGCGGCAGAGTGGCCAACACCTCCACCGCGTCGCCCGGCATAAGAGCGGGCAGAGGCTCGGCAAGCGCGCCGACGGGCACGGTGTAGCGGGCGTCACCGCGCGGCAGATAGGCCGCGTCGACGATGGGATCATCCGCGCGCAGGCCGGAGAGGCGCGCTCGCGCGAGCGGCTCACCAGCCAGGATGGGCGCCAGGGCGCGGCTGCCCAGCACGCGCGGCAGGTCGGTCGCCAGCGCCGGCCCCATCCCGAGCGGCGCTCCGGCCGGCACGGCCTGCACGCGCACCATATCCCGCGTGACCGTCTGGTCCACCGCGATGTCGCGCGTCGCCACGAGCACCACCACGGCGGGGGGCGGCGCGCCGCGCGCCTGCATCCGCTCCAGCAGGGCGAAGCCGCCGAAGAAGACGCCCGCGGCAACGCACGCGGCCACCAACAGGGGGCCACGGCCAGGTCGTCTGCGATAGGTCATCTGTCTTGTCCTTCTTTGTTCGTTCGCCCATCTCACGCGCGCTGGATCAAGCGGGCGGCGCGACCGGCGGCCGCTCGCTATGCCGCCCGCCTGTCCTTTGTCGTCTTCACCCCAATCATCGGTACACCGCCTGGGCGCACGCGTGGAGATGATGGTGGAAAGCCAGACCGTCGTGCGCCAGCAGCCCGATCGTGGCGTCGGTCGAGAGACACACCGTGGGGTAGTGGTAGACGCGCGCCGGATTTTCCGGGTCACGCGCGCCGGGTACGAGCGTCCAGACCTGAGTCGCCGCCAGCGTCGCCGCCACGTCGAGCCGCGGGTGCGCGCCGGTGTAGACGCCCTCCAATCCTCGACGGAGCGCGCCACAGGCCGCCCCGTCGGCCGTCGCCCCCTGGGGATCGCGCACCAGAGCCAGGGGGCACATCTGTGGCGTGCAGGTGGGGTCGAGGCAGTCGAGTGCGGGCGCGCCAGCCACCATCCCGCTGTCCGTCGTGCGATGGCTGGCGTCGTAAGCGGCATCCCCCAGTAGACGATCGACGGTCATGTGGTCGGCCCCCTCCTGAATGCCGGCCCAGGCCACGACGCCGAGCAGGACCACGACGTAGAGGACGATTGCCGCCAGAACGGTTATAGCGCCGCGTTGCGCATGACGGACGGGAACGGAGCGCGCGCGAGACTTCATGGCGCCAACCCCCCATAGGCGCCGGTGCTCTCTTGCGAGAACGTGGCGCCGAGCGGAACGGCGCCGCCGAAGAGGCCGAACAGGAGCGGAGCCTGGTAGGTCAGGCGGACCGTCACCGTGCCGCCGTAGCCGGCGGGCGGCGGCGCATCGGATGGCTGGGCCTGGTCAGCGCGGTGGTGCCGCCCGGTGCCCGCGTCGGTGTCGATCCGCGCCCACAACTGGTCGCCCTGCAGGCCATTCGCCGCTGCGACGCGCAGCACGGCGTCGTCGACCGCGCGTGTCTCGCCGTTGCCCGCCGCGGCCTGGCGCACGACCACGCCGGCGGCGCTGTTGAGTTGCCACCAGCGCACGCCCAGGACGCAGAGTTGGATGCACAGCAATGCCACCGCCAGGAACACCGGCAGGACGAGGGCGAACTCGAGGAGGGCCTGCCCACGCGCGGCGCCACGGACATGTGTCGCGCCTGTCATGGCACCACCTCACGACTGACCACCAGGTGGTAGTGCAGGACTACAGTCCGCTCGACCGTCACGACGATCTGTACGAGCGTCCCCGTAGCCGTGTACGCGACGCCGGTGATGGCGCCATCCGGATCGGAGAGGGTGATCTCTGACCGCCAGTGGTCAAGGACCTGACGCGCCGCGGACAGGCCGACATCGCCGCCGGGACAAGGCTCACTGGGCGCCCGCGCCGCCGCGAAGGCGGGCTGTGGCGCGGGGATGCCAGGCTCAGCTGAGAAGGGCGTGGCGGCAGGGACGGGGGCGAACACACTCGCGCAGTCGGTAACATACCCGACGCTGGATGGCGATGCCGCGAAGCGCGCCGCGAAGACCAGCCGCTCGCTGATGCGGTAGGAGAGGGTCGCCGGACCGCTGGACGCGGCGTCCAGCAGCGGAGCCGGGTCGCAGCGGGTCGTCGGCGTCGGCAACGCTCCGGAGAGGCCGGACGGCGCCCATACCAGAGCGACGCGTGGGCTGAACGGGTCGACCTCGGCCGGGTAACGCGGATCGTGCGCGTACGAGAGCGGCCGCGCGGCGGTGCTCGACGGCAGGCAGTGCGACGCGCCAAGCGCGCCGGCGTCGAGCAGCGTATAGTCGATGGCCGTGACGCTCTGTGGGTAGAGTACGGCGCTGGCCCCGTTGCCCAGATCGTCGATCGTGAGCTGGACCTCGGCCGGGTCCTCGTCCACGGCGGGAAGCAGGTGCAAGGGACGGCCGAGGGGCCAGTAGAACGTGGCAGGATCGGGGTTCCGCCCCCACGATGAGGCGTAGAGTCCGTCCCGCGCGGCCGGGTCCTCGGCATGGGAAGAGCGTACCCAGGCGTAGGGCACAACCGTCTGCGCGAGCGTCGCCACGCCCCGCGCGGGCGTGAGTGTCGCCGTTGCCGTCGGGGCGATGGGCGTCGGAGTGCCCGTCCGGGTCGGGATCGCGGTGTCCATCGGAACCACGGTCGGCGTGTCGGTCGGCGGCACGGCAGCCTGCTTGAGACAGAAGACGTTGTTGAAGTCGCCGGGGTTGTAGCCGGCGGGGACGGGGTCACTGACAAGGTGCAACTGTCCTTTAACCACGTAGATGACCCGCAGCTGCGGCCAATAGCAGACGCCCGCGCCCGTCGCGCCGGTCAGCAGCCCTGTCCATGCATCGCTCGTGGCCGTCATTCGATGGGGACTGCCGGCAACTTCCGTCCCAAGCGTGCAGGAGGAGGGGTTGGTCGTGGACGGGCACTGTACCTTATACAGATACATCTCGTACTGCCAGGACATCGCCCCGCCGTTCGGTGACTCGACGGCGCCGGACGACGTCACGTCGTAGCGCGACAGCGTCACGTCCGCCGAAGACCCCGAGACCGTGATGGTCGTCGCGGGCGGCTCCGGCGTCGAGGGGTTGGCGTAGAAGCGGAAGCCCTGTCCCTCGCCGAGGTTGTCGGCGCTGCCCTGCCAGCCCACGGGTCCGGTGATACCGTTATCGAGGACGTAGGAGCCAACGTGGACGAACGTCACGCCACCGCTGCGCAGGAGGAAGGGTTCGTCGACCTCGACGTGGTAGCGGTAGGTGTGGCCGCCCAGTGTATAGGCGCCATTTTCTACGAAGACCGTGCCGGTATCATTGACCGTGACGCCGCCGAGATTCTGCGAGAACGTGAAGGAGCGCGACTGGCGGGACCAGCCATCCCTGTAGTAGGGAACGTGCGGCGGCGTGTCCAGGACGAAAACGTTGCCGCCTTCGAGATTGTTGTCCATGCCGCCCTGGATGAACGTGGTCGAGTCGGAGCCGGACGAACACGTCGCGCCAGCGCAGACCGCGGCAGGATTGGCGTCGAAGTAGAAGCTCGTATGTGCATCGACCGTGTCGGAGGCGCCGGGCGAAAAGAGGTTGTAGGCGGCGTTAGACTGCTGGTAGCCGATCCCCGAGAGCGTGGTCTCCCAGTGGATAGCGCCGCCGGTGATGGTTTCGGGCGGGTCGCGCACGCTGATATTGGCGAAGTATTCGACCAGCGTGCCGTCGGCGTACGCGAACGAGACAGCAAGATAGTACGTCCCTTGCTTGGTCGCCGCCGAGGGGGTCGTCCAGTCGGCGTTATACGTGAACATGGAGGTCGACGCGCCCTTGTTGTCCTGCTGACAGCCTGTCGCGGCGAGAGAGTACATCCCAAAAGGCGCGAACTTGCTGTCTAGGACCTGGTAGGACGCAATAGTCGGAGGGGTGTCGTCGAGACCTGTGTACGCGGCGAACGTGAGATGGATGTGTCGGTGCAGACCGTATGAGAATTGGGGGGCGTAGTAGTCGGCGCTATAGGGGCCATAGCCCGGATCACCGGGCGTGGCGAGGCTACCGACCTGGCAGTCACCGATAAAGGAGGGTTGCGCGGCGGATGCGATGCGCATCCCCGAGAGAACCGCGCCGACGCACACAGCCAGCGTGAGGCTGAGACGCAACTTGCCGCTCACAGACCACTCCCCCAGCGATACAAGCCACCCGCGCGCGCGCTCGTGAAGACGATGCGACGTAGATGATCCTCCCACATACGCCTGACCCCTTCGCCATGCATGGCCTGATCGTCGAGTGATCCGCTGTATGACACCGTCCCAAAGCGATCCGTGTCGACGAGCAGGCACCAGTGCTGACCATCTCGCCGACCGTACACGCCGGTAGGCGAGGCGCTCGCCGCGGGACTGAACGCCGCAATCCATCCACCGTTGCCGTGGATGCCCCCGGCCATAGCTCCTGGTACAGGGTCAGGAATGGTCAAACGCCAGTGTTGGCCCTGGTCGTTGCTCGCATAGATCCCGTTATAGCCTGTGATGTACAGCACGCCGTTGACAAGCGTCGGATTGTAGAGGCGCTGATTGCTCCGGTACCCGAAGTCGGAGGCCAGCGCCCATGTGGCGCCGGCGTTGACGCTGCGGTAGACGCGCCCGTTCACGCGGTCCACAGCGTACACGACGGCTGGGTTACGCGGGTCGATCAGCAGGTCGCACTGGACATTTTCCCAGCCGAACTGCGGCGTATCGGAGTAGCGCCACGTCCGCGCCCCGTCGTCGCTGCGCAGCACGCCGATCCCGCTCATGCAGGCGTAGACGCGTCTACTGTTCGCGGGGTCGATAGCCACGTCGAGAGCCTGCCCGGGCAACTGCGCTGGTCCTTGATTGAGGACGGCATCGAGCGCCGGCGTCTTGCCAATGTTGGTCGTGAGATTGGCCAAACCGGTGTAGAGAAGAGCCTTTGTGTGAAATATGATGGCGTCACTCCACGTCGCGCCACCATCAGCGGAGCGCAGCAGCCGGTGCTGCCCTGCCGTCATCAAACACAGCGCATCCGTGCCTGTGCAGCCGGCAACATAGATTGTGCCGGGGTGACGTGGGTCCGCCGCCAGGGCGTTGGCCGTGAAGTCGGCGGGCCAGGCGTGATGGTCGGTCCAGGGCAGCGCGCCGGTAGCGGCCTGGTGGACGACGGCAACGCTCGTCGTGCTGACGCGCCGCGTCCAGTGTGCGCCGTGGTCGTGCGAGACCAGCCATACGCTCCCAGCCGGCACGACGGGCGGGTTAGCGAAGGCATATGTGCTCTTGACCATGACGTGGCCGCCAGCATACACCGTCCCATCGGGCATCGTCGTCAGGGCCGTGACCAGCACATCGGGCAGAACGGGCTTTCCGCCATCCAGGGGGTTGAACGGGATCGACACATGGCGTCCGGCACCCGACGCGCTTGCGCTGGGAACGAGGGCTGCGCCGACAAGGGCGATACCCATTAGCAGTGCGCTGATCGCACGTCGGTAGCCGCCCCGGCACATTATTGTGTCCTCCCCGTATTTATGATGCTGGTTTTCCCACTGTGCATCGCCGCGTGGTCGACGACGACGATCTGTGCGTGTCCATGTTGGACCCGGATGAACCAGCGCGCGTACGGTAGCCTGAGCAGCGGATCGCGGCTGCGCGCTTGCGCCAGCAGGGTGAGGATGCGACGATAGGGGACAGGCTGCTCCGTCCCGACGATCCGCCTCATGTTTCCCTGCGCACGTGGCTGCGCCAGCCCATACCCAGCCAGCGAGAGGGTCGCGAGTATCGCCCCGCCCGCCACGTAATGGATGACGCGGCCCTTCCATCGCCCCGCACCCCGTCGGCGTGGTCGCGTCCGCGATGTCGTACCACTCACAGCAACACCCCCCCTTGTCCGCGCTATCGTGGACCCTGGCTCATACGCGCCATCCGCCCGTATCGTGCCCACGACAACAGGCTATCTCACGTCTCATGGTGTCGGCGTCGCGACAGGTAGCGGCACGGGTGTGCTGCTCATGTTCAACGTATTCGCGACGCGGTCGAATGCATCCAGGATAGCCGGTTGCAAGAACTTGAACGCCAGGATCGCGACCACGGCGACAAAGGCGAGAATGAGCGCGTATTCGACCGTGCCCTGTCCCTGCTCGGCATGCGCGGCACGCTCCCGCACACGGCTTAGAATATGCTGCGCGTACACAAGTCCGGCTATCACGGCTTTATTGATCTTAACCATCTGATCCTCCCATCAGTATCATCTGAGTGTCCACCATCCACGCCGATCGAGCGGTCGAACTGACCATAGCGCGCGATCCGACTGGCTACGTCCAACGATACCCATGACATCTCCGCGATTTCTCCGGGCGGAGAATACCCGGAGAAAGTTGTTCGTCACCCCTTGCATACGGCGAGCGATACGCGGCTATCCTGGCGATCGTCGCCGCGTGTAGGCGAGGGGTGTTCCGTGTTACAAGTACGGCCCTCCTTTCACCAGTCCATCGGCGCCCCGCTTGCGGTCCGGCGAACGCTCATGTTAGCCTCAGATGAACGATTGGAACACGAACGCGCCGGTGGCACCCGTCTCGGTTGCCGATTTGATTTAACATCGACGTTGAGTTATATTGACACCAATTGAGTCTAGCGTACCGCGTGAAATGTTGTTCGTCAAGGTGGGTAGCGATTAGTGAGTCAAGAATCTACGCGATCGGCGCATCCGTCTCATTCCTTCGCGGAGCGCCTCAATAAGCTGTTTGATACATGCCGTGCGCCAAACGGCGCGGAGTACTCATTGGCGGATGTAAGTAAAGCAACGCAGGGCAAACTGTCCAGGAGTTACCTGAGTCTCTTACGGAGCGGTAGCGTGACGCGGCCGCGGATTGACAAGGTCCAGCTCCTGGCGGAGTTTTTCCGCGTGCCCGTCACGTACTTCACCGACGACGACGCCGCTGGAACGGAGGATCACGCTGAGATGAGTGACGCGCTCCGCTCCGCGCTGGCAAAGCCAGGGGTGGCCGAAGTGGCCCTGCGCGCGGGTGAACTCGGCCCCGATGAACTGGCCCTGGTGCTGGAGTTGCTGGCCTATTCGAAGCAGGTCGCGGCGCGCATCAGGGCTCAGCAAGCGGATACACAGGCAATGACGGACACGCTGGGCGACAGAGGCGGCGAGTGAGGAGGCCGTGCCATGACACACATGGAGGAGTTAGCCAATGCCGTGTGGAGGGAGTTGCGTTTGTCGCCCGGCGCGTCGATCGACGAGGTGTGCGCCGCGCTGAAGCGCCAGTGGGGCTACTACGTCGAGGTGCATCCGCGTCCGATGGGCAACAGCGCCGTGTATGGGACGTGCTGGGCCGCGGGCGACGATATCTGGGTCATTACCGTCCGCGACGACGCCCCTCCATTGCAGCGCGACCTCACGTTCTACCACGAAATCGAGCACATCATCAGCGGCGACGTCGCCACGCCCGGCAGTTTCATCGTCCGGCGCGACGACATCCTGGTTACGCCGAACGAAGCGGACGCCAACGCCTTCGCGCAGGCTTTCGCGATGCTCGCTCTCTACGGAGAGCGGGACGCGGCTCTTGGCGCCGCGATACAGGCGCCAGGCGATGATGAGCTTCCCGCGCGATATAAGGCCTTTCACGATAAGCTCCGACAATAGCCATGCGCTACCTGCTACCGGCTCTCGGATGCGCGCTCCTCTTATCCGGAAGCTACACCCTCTACCGCGTGCGGTCGTGGGTGGCGTTGCTCGCCGCGTGTAGCGATATCGCGGCTAGCATTGCCTTTGTCCTGTGGGCACGCGAGAATAGCTTGTTCCTTGATCAGCTGACGGGCCGGCACGGTCTCGGTATGCTCATCTTCGTCGTCGCCGTGGACCTGTGTATCGGTCTCCAATTCGCTTTCAGCGTGACCTTGTGTGATGGCTGGCATCGCTGGTATAAGGTGGCGGCCGGCGTCGCGGTCGTGCTTGTCGCCCTGGCGGTACCCTTGTGGGCGCAGGCCCGTGCGGCCGCCGGCGGAGACGTGATGCGCCTGTTATACAGTGGGTACCACGGCAAACCGCCGGCAATACTCGTCTGGAACGTCTTCGTCGGAGTCACCTTCATCTATCTGTGCGCCCTTATGGAGCATGTGTTCTGGTCGACACATCTGCCCCCAGGTATTCATACCACGATCAAACGGAGTATGGCTGCTGTCTATGCCGCCGGTCTGATCTACGGCCTGCTTATCGTTGTGCAGGCGGTGCTGGATGACCTGGGCTATGGGGCAACGAGTGTCCTCCCCCTGATGAGCGCGCTGTGGGTGCTAGCAACCGTTGTCGCCGGGGGCGCCACGGTATGCATGGTGGGAGTCCCGTACGCGCAGCGCAGACGTGCCCTGGGGCGCGAACTCAACGACCTGCGACGGGCGCGGCGCCATCTCGCACAGTTACATGTGCTGCTCAGCGACCGCTTGGTGCATCTGTATGCCCATACCGATCCTGTTGTGGTCGCAACCGTCGCGGCGCACTGCCGTGCGTATCGACTTCCACCGGATCAACAACTCGTCGCGCTTGAAGCCGCGCGATGGATCACCGTCCGCCGCGCTATCCTGGCCCGACGGCCCTGGCCCGAAGTCAACACCGAGGCCGCAGGAGCGATAGACCAAACCATCGTGATGGACGCCGCCGCGCGGCTACAACAGGACGCGTACATGTATGCCGATGTTTACCGCGTCGTGATCCTTGCCCTTGGCGTCGAGCATGTACCCATATGGCTCCGGCCGCTTCGTGACCTGAGCCCCAGACAGTATCTCCTCGGCGATCTGATCGGCGACACATGCGCATCCGCAGCGTATGGTCGTCGAAGGACCATCCAGGCGCACTCGATAGTGGAACAGGGAAGCACTGGCCGGCGGCGATTCACGACGCGGCGTGGCGCGGCACATAATCTCGCTCTGGCTAATGTCGCACGGAGCATCGTCGAGGCGCGTAGACAGCTGATTGGATTGAGCGTGGCCTGTAGCGACCGGTTGGTGTATGTGCGCGACCATATCGATCCCGACGTGGTCCAGGCCGTCACGTCGTGCCGCGATCTGCACAACCTCCCACCCTATCACCGTCGCGTCGCCCTCGAAGCAGCGCGCTGGCTCGGCCTCTTTCCACGCCATACGCTGCGCTGGTCATTAATCGGCGGCGGAACCCCTATATCGTGGACGCCTGCTCTCGACTCCGCGCCCTCCCGCGTGCAAGAACTCCACTTTTATGCCGATGTGTATCAGGTCATCTTGCCGGCGTTGGAGCGGCGTGAACTGCCTGCGGGCATCAAGATGCCGCGTGAACGACCGGAGTGGCATCGCGACCTCGCGGCGCTCATCCTGACGGTACTTGCCACGACGACAAGTCCCCCCATGAGGCAGGAGGAGCGGGACACCATGTCGCGGTAGAAAGGGCGGATGGTGCGCCGCCTGTTGAAGCGCGTAGCGATCCGCTCGGCCTGCTAGCGCGCGACAGCCGCTATCCGTGTGTTGCGGGCGCGCGCACGCATAAGCAACTGCGCCGCGGTCCCCAACGCGCGGGGGTTGCGCATCGCGATGCGGAACCCCAAACCGATAGATAGATCGCTGGCCAGCAGGCGCGCGAACTGACCGCTGCCGCAGCCCTGTAGGGCGCGGACAGCGCTATCCCATTCCGCGTCCGTTGAGCCGTAGAGGATCCGGTTGACGACGTAGGCAAGCTGGTGGCTTCTGCCAAAACGGCGCCGCCACTCGTGCTCATACGGCGCCAGGGCCGCAGCCGAGACACAGTCCTGCCGCACCGCACGCGCGCCAACCTGACCTGCCACGCGTCCGGCGTACATGGCATAGCGGATACCCTCTCCAAACAGCGACGAGGCCTGCCCGGCCGAGTCACCGGTCGTCATAAGGCCATCGGTGACGAAGCGTGTGGTCGTTCCCTCGCCGGGGATCACGCCGGTATGCCGCTCGATGGGCGACGCGCCTATGAACGCCTCGCGGAGCGGTTCATACGAGCGGATGAAGTCGTCGAGGAAGTCAGCCGGGTCGGCGGCCACGTCCGGCCGGAGTACACCGACACCCGCGCGTACGCGATGATTGCCGTACGGGAAGGCCCACGCGTAGCCGGCCGGCGCGATGCCGTTGCCTACGGCGAGCGCGGCCATGTCTTCAGGGAAGTGTGGGGCATACAAATCGTATTCCGCGCCAACGCCCGCGCGGCGATAACTCGCATGGATACCAGCCTTGACGGCGAGCGTCGATGAGAACCCCGTGGCGTCGATGACCAACGCACAGGAGATGCTCGTGACCTTGCCCGCGCTGTCCCTGACGGTGACGCCTCGCACAGCGCCACCATCCCGCACAAGGTTAAGGACCTGGGACTGCACGCGCAGTTCGGCGCCGGAGGAGACAGCCTGTTCGGCCAGATATTGATACAGAGAGCGCACGTTGACCACGCACCCGATAGAGTGCTTAGGGCTCGTTAAACAATTACTTCCCGTTTTTGGGCGCAGGCTCATAGCCGCTTTGCCCGACAGCGGCGGGAAGTTATTCCTTGGCGACTCCTTATAGGAAAACGTGGCACGCGTGGACGGCCCGAACACATGACAGTGATGCACGGGATGGTACAGATGTGGCGGGACGCCGAGCGCAACCAGGTCGGCAATGAAACTGCCGCCGCTCGTCCTCGTCGGCGATCCTATCTCGGCATGCTTTTCAATAAGAAGCACGCGCAGCCCCTGCGCCGCAGCCACCTGAGCGGCGCTCAACCCAGCTGGGCCGCCGCCTGCAACGACAATATCATAGGCCGCTTGTGTGTGAATAGTCACCAATGTTCCACCCTCTACCAGGAGTGTAGCAAATGGTATTCCGCGAAGTGTACTGCGACTGTGAGGGGAAACAACGCGATGTGACAATTGTCGAGTGCGATACGTGACGGGGCACACCAGACCCGCCAAGCATGCCGGCAGAACACGATGTCCCCACGCTCCTGGCCCACAGCTATCGCATACTGAAGTAGTTGCTCCCCGATCTGAAAGCCGCCGTCGTGCCCTACGTTGATCTGATGACCGGCGCGCCAACGTGGTCACAGGGTTCACCGAAATTGGAAGGTGTCCTTGGTCGGCCTCTCACTGAACCATGTAAGGCACGGCGCAACGATTTCATGACTCGCCTGAAGGCGCACCATGAACGAATGGGCATGCGTTCGCCAACTCGCCGACATAGGGGGACGAGCGACAGCCGGGTGAGCGGCATCGTCGCACCTGCCCGAGCCAGCTCGCGGCCGCCGTGATAATTTGATAGCCCCCACGCCAACGAATGACCATGCACCTCAATGTATGGGCATGCATGGGCGTTTGACACCCAGCGCGGTTGGATTGGATTGGCGTTACCCAGGCGACGGCAGAATGCGGCCATCAGCGATGCGCGCATATCTCGTTTTTGCACTGACCTCCAGGGATTCACTCCGCCGACGGAGCGTGCTCATGTAGAAGTGGACGGTGCTCATTTGATGGCACCGAGGACGGGCGATTATCCAGGGATGACGCATACATTCGTGGCTCCACCCACTTCGATGTGGGCTGAAGCGCGCCCTCCTGATGACCTGTCCACTTCTACATGGACAGACTCACCGACTGGAGCGAATCCCTGCGTCACGGCTATCTGAGAGCGCTTTGGTCGCGGATCGAGCGGATCGACGAGAGACGCTACAGCGGTGCAAGCCATGTTCTCTTGCGCTGTCCCGGCACCTTGCCCTATCACCCGCGCACCGCTATCGTCGTCGGTGCGCCGACTCTTCCTGTCATGAGATCCAAGCGCAGCCGCGACGGTTGATGCCTTATGATGATAGTGTCGATCCATGCAAAGGAGAGAGCGATGTTCGGTCATGACGATCTCGTGCCGGGGGAAGCACGGAGCTGCGACACGGTGGTCGCCCTGGGCGATGCCACGGCCGACGGGAGCGTGCTGCTGGTCAAGAACAGCGACCGGCCCTCACGGGAGGCACAACGCCTGGTCGGCCGGTCGGCGCTACGCCACGCGGACGAGGCGACCGTCCAGTGCCAGTACCGCGCGGTTCCCCAAGTCGCGCGGACGGCCGCGCTCATTGGCTCGCAGCCGTACTGGTTGTGGGGTTTCGAGCATGGCCTCAATGAGCACGGCGTGGCCATCGGGAACGAGGCCATCCACACGCGCGAGACGCCCCAGGAGGTCGGGCTTCTGGGTATGGATCTCGTGCGCCTCGGCCTGGAGCGGGGCGCGACCGCGCGGGACGCCCTAGAGGCGATCACGGTCCTGCTCGAACAGTTCGGCCAAGGCGGCTCGGCCGCCCATCACGCCACGCTGTTCTACGACAACTCCTTCTTGATTGCCGACCCGCACGACGCCTGGGTGTTGGAAACCGCCGGACAGCGCTGGGTCGCACACCATCTCATCCAGGGCAGCTACGCCATCTCCAACCGTCCAACGATCGGCACGACGTACGACCGCGCCAGCCCGGACCTGGTTGCCTACGCCGAAGGGCGCGGATGGTGGCCACGGGGTCGTCGCCCGTTCGACTTTGCGGCGGCCTACACCGGTCCGGATCATCCTGGCCTGCGGGGGGCCAGTTGTCGACTGGCCCGGTCGCGCTACCATGTCGCGGCGGCACGGCACGGCACGTTGACGGTCGGGGACATGGTGGCGTTGCTGCGCGACCATGGTCCCCACCCCGACGGGAGCGGGCGTCCGCTGCTCTGGCCAACGGGGCGGGACGAGGCGACCGTGTGCGCGCATGGCCCAGCTGAGGGCAGTGCCACGGCGGCCAGTATGGTGGCGCGCCTCAGCGCCGGTGACCGGCCGACCTACTGGGCGAGCATGGGCCCGCCCTGCACCGGCGTGTTCCTGCCGTGCTGGGTCGATACAGCGCCGCCGGCGCCCTTCGGCCACGCCGATGAGGAGCCCAACGACGCGTCGCCGTGGTGGCGGTACCGGCGCGTATGGGACGCGGTGGCCGCAGCGGCGGACCCGGCCCTCGCCGTCGTGCGTGTCCGTGCGGCCTGGCGCCCGCTGGAAGAGCGGCTTGGGGAGCAGTTTGGCGCGCTGGTCACGGACGCCCTCGCAGAGGCGCGCCACAGCGTGAGCGAGGACGCCTGGGCAGGCGCCACCACGGTCCTCGCGCACCTGGAGGACGTGCTGGTACGCGCGCCATACGCCGCACGGGAGCGCACACCGCTTGTCTCCTCAGGCCCATCGTCTGCGGCGCCGTAAGCCTGTCGTGTGAGGCGACGTGAGTGCAGAGCGGGACATTAGCAGCACATCATGATAGACCAAGCATCGCGCGGATGCCGCCCCATTCTCATTCACCGACGCGTTAAGGCGTTGGCCCAATCCAGGCTGTAGATCGTCTTTTGCATGAGCGCGAGCGTGGTGTCGGTGGCGCCGTCGCGCTGTTCCACCCGGCGGTGGCGCCGTTGTCGCGTTAGGTAATTGAAAGGAAAGATCATGGTGCAAACATTTGTGTCCGACAGGATGCTGGTCGGTGTGTATGACTCTAACGCCGCGCTGGGCGCCGTGGCGGCACACGATCTGGCCGCACTCGTACGCGACGCGGCTGCCACGCGCGATGATGTCTCCATCATTCTCGCCACTGGTAACTCGCAGCTGTCCTTCATCGAGGCCCTGTGCATGCGGTCGGACATCCCCTGGGACAGAGTGACGGTGTTCCACATGGACGAGTATATTGGCCTGTCTGAGCGACATCCGGCCAGCTTTCGCCGCTACCTGCGCGAGAAGCTGGCCAATGTCGTGCATCCACGCGCGTTCTATGAGCTAGTGGGTCACGCTACAAATAAAGCGGGAATGATCCACCGGCTAAACAGGCGTGATCGCGTCTGTGGAAAGGCCGCATCAATTGCGGCATGACCCACTAGTCGGAGATGCGGCGGACATCACAACGGAAATGGCCCGCTACGCGGCGCTCTTGCACGAACACAAACCTGACGCGTGTGTGTTAGGGATCGGTGAGAACGGGCATCTCGCGTTCAACGACCCACCGGCGGACTTCCAGACGGACCAGGCCCTCGCGGTGGTCACGCTAGACGACGCGTGTCGTCGCCAACAGGTTGGCGAAGGGCATTTTGGCGCCATGGATGAGGTACCGCGGCAGGCGCTCACGCTGACCGTTCCGGCGCTGCTTGCGCCCGCGCATGTGCTGGTCGTCGTGCCGGAGAAACGCAAGGCAGTGGCCGTGCAGCGCGCGCTGGAGGGACCCGTGAGCCCTGACTGTCCGGCATCCATTTTACGGACCAACTCCCACGTTCATCTGTATCTGGACCGGGACTCGGCGTCGTTGCTACACCATGGAGGCCATCTCGGCTTTCAAGAGTAGGTTTTTACGCCTTTTTGTGAGCTAATCACGGCCAATCGATGAAGCCAGCGACGGCCAGCGGAGGGCGCCCCAGATGGACATTGAGCTACAGGCAGACGTTGTGCAGGCAGACCGTGGCGACGAGGCGGGCGCGCCCGCCGTCCAGCGCACGCGGGCGCTCGCGCTCCTGGTCGACGGTGTCCGGGAGGCGATCGTCGACGATCTCGATGATCTAGCGCAGCGCGGCGTGGGCGCGGCGCAGGGCTTTGGGCCGGCGGCGTGCCCGTGTATAGGCGGACTTGGGTGGACAGACGACCTCCGCGTCGTCCTGGTCGGCCACGTTGGAGGGAGCCAGCCCGAAGCCAGTGATGATGCCACATGGGGTGACCGCGACGCGCAGGTGTGCATCGGCGTGGCGGTAGAAGGCGACCTCGCCCTCGACGTGGGTCCACTGTCCCTAGACGGCGGGTGTGATCACCGCCCTCGAGTCAGGGCCAGCGCCGGGCCACACGCCGGGGCGGGGGCTGTTGTTTCTCCAGCCCTATTACGTACGCACGATCGCCCGGACGGGACTGGTTGATTGATTGCCGTGTCACGACGACACGACTAACAGAGGAGGTTGCGTCAGTGCCCCCCGCGCTACAGCACGGCGCTTGTGCTCGCGATGGACGCCCAGAGGGGTCGGCAGCACAATAGGCCGGCTAACAGTGCTGATTAAGCGATACCCCCTCGGGGGCGGCAACCCTGCCTCGCCGTGTCGGCCACAAACCACTATGCGACCGCTCCCTTGCGGAGGGCCACGGAGGCTGCCACACCATGCATACTCAAGCGACGAACCGTTTCTCACAAGGAGGGCCTTGCGCGCGTGCGTGTAGCGCTCCCGTTCAATAGACTCGTTGCAGAATAGGGCGAGATCGTCGTAGAGTGTAGGTATGCTTACCTATGATACACTGGCGCGCAAACCGAGCGCCTTCAAATCGATGACCGGATTGACCGTCGACGAGTTCGAG
>JAABUL010003290.1_pt1 | contig 24343 bp, 56 predicted proteins | sample 5559151 | NCBI WGS metagenome assembly JAABUL01 (sample SAMN10711876, study PRJNA513368) | rock metagenome | isolation source: Antarctica rocks | place: Antarctica: Victoria Land, Pudding Butte sud | reverse complement strand
CCCTCTCGGCGAGCTGTGGCGCCTGTGTACATCCTCCTGAGTAGGAGGAGGCCGTGGTCAGAAGCCCTAAGGAACGCCGTGCATGGTCAAGCTCGCTCGCACCGGTGTTCAGCCAAATGCAGGTGGAATTGCTGCAGTGCAATGACCGCATGCGCTGACCTCTTCTACAGGCCGCCTGCAGACTGGGCCTTTTCTCTCACATGGGGTGCACACTCGCAAGCGTTGATGTCCTGACGCCCCCGCGAGCCGCTGCTGTTCAGGGTGGGGCTGGAGGGCCTGGGCCTCGACGGACCCGCCATCGGTCGCTGCCGCGCGCTCGTGCTGCAGCTGCCCGGCGAGGCGGCGGCGGCGCTGCACCGGCTGCGCGCCCGGCTGGCGTCGACCGGCGGCGGGCCGCTGCCGCTGCCGCTCACCGCTGCCCTCGACCACCTGCAGGTGAGACTGCGGGTGATGACGTGATGACATGCGCGCCGGTCGTGGACCGCTGCTGCTTCTGCACCTACCCTCCATCTGTGCGTGTACTCGATTGCCTGTATCATGTCCTGGAGCTGGTGGGCCACCTGGCGGCATGTTGCTGCCGCCGCACGCGGACTACTGCACTTGAAAATCTTCAGCCATCTCAGGTGAATCGCTGCTGTGCCTGCCATCCAGGAGTTGGTGGGCCCCTGGCGGCGTTGGGCGTCGCCGCAAGCGCGCTGCTGGTGGACCCGCCGCTGCCGCCGCACGCGGACTACTTCACGGCGCGCTACTTCACCATGTGTTGTTGCTTTCAAGTTGAAGCTAATGCTTGGACGTCCAGGAACTGGTTGGGCACCTGGCGGCGTGGGGCGTCGCAGCGAGCGCGCTGGTAGTGGACCCGCTGCTGCCGCCGCACGCGGACTACTTCACCGGCGCGCTGTGGCAGCTGCACCTGCTGCAGCCCGCCACCGGCTCCACCTCCCTGCTGGCCGTGGGTGCGTCGACGAACGTCACAAATGCTGCTTGCTGGAAGTGCCGGACACTCAGACGGATGTGCTGCATGTTTGAAGGGGCATGACCATCCGACCGACCATGAAGCATGCAACTTGTTCTTCGATTTGGAGGCATCTGGATGTCATAAGTGACGGCATGGAGCGCTCTGAGGGCTGCAAGCGTCCCGTGCCCAACACCCCCTACCCTATCTGCGAGCGCAGGCGGACGGTGCCACTCCCTGGTGAAGCGGCTGTGCCCGCGGCTGCCGCCGCAGCTGATAATCTTGACTTGTAGCAACTAAAGCTTGAAGTGAACGATGGTTGGTTCACAGGCGGGCGGTACGACTTGCTGGTGACGAGGCTGTGGCCGGCGGCCGCCATCGCCGTCGCCCTGACAAACTTTGTTTAACGCTCATCAAGCAACCTCAAAGCTGACCATGGTTGTTTATCCTGGTCCAGGCGGACGGTACGACTCGCTGGTGACTCGGCTGTGGCCCGCGGCCGCGGCCGCGCCGCCGCCGGGCGCCGTGGGCGTCACCGTCAACGCGGACCGGCTGGTGGCGGCGGTGGCGGGCGCCACCGCCCGCGTGCGGCCCGGCCCGCCGCTGCGCCCCTCTCAGGTGTCTTCTCCTGTTTTGGTGTCAGAGAATGGACCTTTCTGGGCAGTTTATCAGGCTGGTGGCGGCGGTGGCGCGCGCCAGCGCCCGCGCGCGGCCCGGGCCGCCGCTGCGCCCCTCCCAGGTGCTTGAAACCATTGCAACCGAGTTTTCACGTGTTCATACATGAGCTACAAAAGCAATCTCAAGCGACCAGAGCAGTTGACTCTTGCAACGACGTTCGCGCCAGCGCCCGCGCGCGGCCCAGGCCGCCGCTTGCGCCCGTCACAGGTGCAGGAATTTTCCATAAGGTTTCGTAGCCGCTGCCGCCCCTCCCAGGTGCAACGACCAGAGCAGCAATACCTGTGCAGGAATACATTGTTCAAAGGCCCTGCCCACAGGCAGAGAGAGGCAGAGGTCCAAGCCTGGAGCCCGCAGCAGCCTTGTGTAATGTGGCACTGCCGGAGCAGGTGATTTGGCACTGCACTCGAATCGTGCGCAGGAAGCGGCACGGTGTGCGCGCCTTGGCGGCAAAGCAGCATCTTGTGTGCAGGTCTCAAGGGTGTAGGCATCTCACTTGTATGTGATCCGTGAATGACGCTACACATGATGTCAGGCGGAGGCGCTGGTGTGCGCGCGTGGCGGCGGCGGCCTGCTGCGCGAGCGCATGGCGCTGGCGGCGGCGCTGTGGGCGGCGGGCATCCGCACCGAGCTGCTTCCCGCCGCCGCGCCCAGCTCCACTGCGCAGTACGAGTACGCACGCGCCGCGGGGATCCCCTGGATGGTGACTCTCAACGCAGCCACATTCTCCGCCGCAGACACTGTTGTGGTGAGTTCAGTCCTTGAAATTGCACCCAACAAACATAACCATCACCCACTTGTACCCTACTTGAGATCACGTCAGTACTGTCTTGGCGTCTCCTTGTCAACGCGTGCATGTCTGCTTTCTAAGCTTCTGCGAGCTCAGCAATTTTACTTGTGTGGCATGCGCATATCGCAGGTCAAAAACCTCGAGCGGAAAGGCGCAGAGGAGGAGTCTGTGCTTTATGCGGACGTGGCCCGCTTCCTGCAGGTAACTCTGCAAAACAAGTTGCACCTGGTGCCCAAAAACCTTTCCTGGTTCTTCCTGAATCTGCGCAATCCCCCTCAAATTTTTGATCCCGATGTCAACATTGCAGAAATTGACACGTTGTGATTGTGTCTGACCCTTTCCCATGTACAGGAGGCGATGAACGAGGGGCACACTGGCCGGCGCGGCACCCCAGCTCGTGCGCCAAGTTAAAACAACAATCAAAACAACAGCTGAACCATGAACATCGCGCAGGAGGCGATGAGCGCGGGGCACACCTGGCCGGCGCGGCACGCCAGATCGCGTGCCGACCTGGCTCGCTCGCTGTCGTTGGCGGCCAACAGCCTGGACGCGGACCATGCGGCGCCGGCGGCAGCGGCGGCGGCATCGCCCGGCGAGGCGCCTGAGCACCATGAGGCCATGTCGTGGCGCGAGGGCCGTCGCAAGGGCCGCCGTTAGCAGCCATGCAGAAATTTTGCTGTAAGCACAGGCCAGGCCCAAAAATGTATCAGATGGGACCAGATCAGACCAGCTCCTTCTTGATCAGCTTCGGGATCAGATTGATTTCCGTTTGGCGTTGCTTTGTGTTGTCTCTCGTTCAGAGGCGGCTCGTCGGGCAGTGGCGGCGGACGGCCGCCAGCCACCCCTGCTTATTCCGCGCAGGCATGGGCATTGACAGTGCCGGGCATGCATTGCAGCGGTGGTGCAACGGCATGGCGTCAGCGACGCTGCAGGTAGAGCTTCTGGCGGCGGTGTCAGCTAGGACGGGACGAATATAGCTGTGGTTGACACCTCAACAACGTTGGCGGCGGCCTCGCCGCGGAGGCTACAGCATTTACACGTATGTGGAGAGACTCCTCGTCTGACGGTTGAGTTGATGAAGTTGCCCGAAGTTGAATTGGCGAAGTCGTTCGCTTCTTGGCATGAGATAGAAGCGCATATGGACCATGGAGTCAAACGTCATCATGCGTTGGACGTCAGTCGCCATTAAACCTTGCTGATGCACACAGGTGGCCAGCAAGTCGTATTAGAGATGCCAGACGGCAATTTTGGCTGATAGGAACTGCGTAGAATGGGCGCACACGGCCCGACGCGGTTTGCCGCCAGAATTTCTGCACCCTCGCAGGAGGATATGGAACGCCCCCGTTCTTGCGTTGCACAGAAGTTCGCAGACAGTCATACAATCTTGCAGACCCACTGACCCAGAAATCACATACTTCGCATTCGAGACTAGCAGCGCAGTCGACCACGCACGCGACAGTCTTAAGACCCTGATCTGAGGCAAACCTGAAAATGTTTGTGCGGAATGGTCGCTAAGCTCACGCTCGTGCTCGCAGCTATCTTTATAGGCACTACTTGCGCTGACACTATGCTGGGTACGCTCGTTGCCATCCGACGAATGACCAGACTGACTTCTTGCCGACTACCCTTCGCCAAGGACGGCTGCATCGTCAGCAGGGTTGAGCCATGCATGCATCTATTCGTGCACAGGTGGTTTCAAGCAGCACGAGGATCCATCGAACGATGCCGGGGTGCAGGAGGCCGCGAATTTTGCAGTGTCAGAGGTACGCGCTCTGCCGCGCCAAATTTGCACAGCAACTGAACGGCAGGTGCTTCGAGGACATACATAATATATTCGCATCCGTGCTCATTCTGGTACACGCTTTGGCGCAGATCAGCAAGGACCTGAAGCTGGAGAAGGTCCTCCTGGCGCACAAGCAGGTACGTGCTGCATGTGGCGCCTTGTCACTGTCAGTTGGCTGGCCGTCACAAAACACATCAGACAGGCTTGTGCCCTGCATACGGAAAAATAAGTAAACGCGTGACATCTGCACACAGGTCGTGGCCGGCACCAACTACAAACTGGAGCTGCAAACGTCGGGCGGCAACTTCGAGGCCACCGTCTTCAGTGAGTCCGCCCACTGAAATCTGCCGGAATTCCATGCATTGCCAGGTATTGACACGCCTGCACCTGCCTGCCAGTACGCCATTAGAATGCAGACGGGCGGCCATGCCCGGTGGAGCGATTGCCGTTGCAGAGACTGTGACCACCGCAAAATCAACAGCGTCAGCCCTCAACGGCCAAAGTCCTCCCTGCGCGCAGAGGGCCTGGGCAATGGCGCGCACCAGCTGAAGACGTACAAGCGGATGGAAGGAGGAAGCGGCGGCGGCGAGGGCCAGCTGGGCGGCAGCAAGCAGCTGTCGGCGGACGATGAGGAGGTGCAGAAGGCAGCGGAGGGCGCCCTGCAGCAGCTGTCCTCGCGCTCCAACTCTCTGTACCCGTACAAGCTGAAGAAGGTGAATTTCTTATGCAGAACACGTTGTTTTCAATTTATCAACAACTCCGTGACAAATCGCTTAGAATAGAATTGAGAAGCGTCCTAAGTATTAAACTTGACGAACACAAAAATGAATAGGCTTTGCTGTGATCAGAGATGCTGATCTTGCTGTGCACGCCGCTCAACCTGCACTCGTCGCGCTTGCTGCCGCCGCTGCGTGCTGCTGATGCTGATGGCAGAGGCACTGCGCAGCGTTTCAGAACGCCGTCGGTGCCGCCGATTGCCTGCCCACCTCGGGTCCCTGCCGTTTCCCAATCCGAATGTCCGCGCGTGTTGTTGGACAGGTGTTGAAGGCGTCCAGCACGGTGCACGGCGGCGGCACGAAATCTTCCACGTGGTGTACTGACAATCACCCTGCCTGTCGGCCACAGGTGGTGAAGGCGTCCAGCAAGGTGCACGGCGGCGGCACGGAGTACAAGCTGCAGCTGGAGGTGTCGCAGGGCGACGAGACCACCTCCCTCGAGGTGCGCTGTTAATTCAACATACCACATGAAATCAGCTGTCTTTGTAGCTTTGTTGTACAGCTGGAGGTGTCGCGGGGCAAGGAGACCACCTCCCTCGAGGTGCACGATTACATTGTGCTTTGCACCTGTAGCTGTGTGTGTCTCACACTGTTGAGGGCAAGCAGCACAAAACGAGCCTGCGGATTCGGAGCCAGCCGCATGTCGCCCTGCTGCATGTCGCCTTGAAGCCTTGAAGGCTGCTGAAGCGCTTTCTCGCCGATGTCAGGCGCCAGCAATCCTTGCGGCGCCAAAGCAGGCTGTGCTCTTGTAGCCTTGCTCTGACGCGTCTTCTCCGCCTGAGCGTGCTTAACGCAACTCCGTGCCCCCTTGGCGCAGGTGGACGTCACCCGCACGCTGGAGAACGCTCAGTACAAGCTGGGCGACGTTTCAAAGATCGGGCCGGCATCGCAGTAGGCCTTTGGCAGTGTTGATCTCGAAGACCGTCAGAACCCTCGCCGAACCTGAGCTGACCCAAAGAGCTCTCTGCCGTCATTCACGAACCATTTGTTTCTGTGCGTTGCATCAGGTACTTTTTGCCTGTGTCTCTAGTCGTCATGTTTGCACAGTGCTGCTATCTGTAACATCGTCTAGGATTGTTGAGATCGACGTGCTGCGCAGCCCTTTTCAATAGCAATCAAATTTCTCTAGAGCTCTTCGTTCATCAGGTCTGCCAGATCAAATTCATCCTCCTCTGGCAGGGTCCCGTTCCCTCCATCCCACCCTGCAGTCGTTTTGAGCTGCGGCAGCGCGTCGCCGCCAATCGCCTGCACCCGCTCCGTCCCCTGTTCCACGAAAGCGAGATGGTGTAAGTTCATCTTGCTTGTTGCATGCTCAACCAGCCACAGCCAGCGACATTGTTGTACACCCAACAGGCGAGCACTCCCCTGGGCGCAGGTGGGGGTGAATGCCCGCAACGAGTGCGTGTGATGGTAAAGGTAGTGACAGCAGGTCGCGGCTCGAAGCCGCTAAGAGGCAGCAGGTAGGGACAACACATGCACTGTCCCTACAGCAGGACGCACACCTGCCGCACATGGTCGACAAAGGCTTTGACGGCGTTGTACTCGTAGGCCGAGCGCAGTGCAGCGTACTTGAGCTTTGCCGGGCTCAGCGCCACGAGTGCTGGGTACCCATACCTGCGGATGACAAAGTTCATGTGTCGATGTGAGCATCATCCACTCACCAAATGATCAGGAGACATTGAGAGCGAATTGAGTCACTGAAAGGCGCCAAGTGCAGATGGCAATTGCAGGGCATGTTAAAACGCACTGGTGCAGGGCATGTTAAAACGCACTGGTGGCTGCAAGAATGCAAGCACACATCACTGCATGCTGGATTCGCTGCAGGCACTACTCGTACCCTCCGACGCCAACTGCGGCCTCGAGCGCCGGCTGCAAACCTCCCTCAACCCAGAGGTAACCGAAAGGACGAGTCTTATGCTGCTCCGCCAGCTGCTTCAGCACCTGACAGCCGACAGCAGTGACGCCTCAGTCTGCTGTGCACATCTTTACGTTCGCTTTTTGCCTCCGCTGTGCGCTGGTTGCAGGTACCCTGGCTCCGGACTCACATGCACAACTGCAGTTGTACACGGCCAGGGGGCAGGCCTTCACTGCGAGTACGGGGCCCCGCATCAGCTTTGCCTGCACCTTTGTGCCGCTACACACAAACACACAACCCAAAACCACCCAATCATCACTTGCTAACGAGCGCAGGGCAGGGCGCCTCCTGGCACAAACTGCAGAGAAAGACAGCGCGAGTTTCCAAAATGTGTCTCACAAAGGTCGTCCCACAAGTTCGTTCACAGAAAATGTCACGCACCTCCAGGTACTTGTTGCGCCCAATTGCCTGGCTGTCCAGGATGTCGGGCACGAACAGCAGGAAGCACAGCTGCTTGGGTTTCAATTCCGCCAGCTCCAGCTCCTCTTCCGCCGCGGCGCCGGCGCAGTGCTGGACAAAGCCCTCCTGATCCGTCAGCTCCCGTACCTACAGCCAGCCAGAAGCGCAGTGTGGGACCCGGAGGAGAAGTTCTTTCAGATGATCACACCGTGCCCAATGAAGGCCTTGGTCCGTCAGCTCCCTTACCTGCGTCAGGAACGATTGCAGAATTTAACAGAATTTGCAAATCGGTAGGTTCAAGGTCCTCGTCCGCCGCAACGCCGGCGCAGTGCTCGACAAAGCCCTCCTGGTCCGTCAGCTCCCGCACCTGGGCCCAGGGTCTGGTTTGAGATTGGGTTCGGCAATGGGACAAGAGCCGCATCCGATGCCCGCACAGTTCAATAAAGCCCTCCTGGTCCATCAGCTTCCGCACCTGCGCCAGACAGGACACCGTCAGCGATTGTGCCGAATTTCAAAGAAGAAATTATTCAGATCCTCGTCCGCGGCGACGCCGACGCAGTGCGCAATGAAGCCCTCTCGTTTCGTCAGTTCCTGCACCTGAGCACATATTCTAATCAAGTTGGCACCGCAGCAATCGTCAGGGGGCGTCCTGAGCTGAAATCAAGCAGGTCTGCAAGCAGGCTGTCTGGCCGTCCGCGGATTGCTGCCGCTGCTGCAAGGAGGCCGTCCACAGTTGAACTGCAAGTGCGTCAGGCTGCAGGTGTCCAGCTGCAGAGCGGCGCCGCCCCCTCGTCCAGTGTGCAAAGAGACTGGGTGCGGTGCTACAGGGTGTGCCAAGAGACGAAGTCTGGTGCTGCAGGGCGCAGCGGTAGCCGCACCTCTGGCAGCGGCAGCTGCAGCGGACACTTCTCCGTCTCAAACACGGTGAGCGGGGACTCGTTGCGTCAAGATAACATACATGAAGTCGTACATGAAGTCACAGGTATGATTTGGAGAACTATGCAGCGAAGGCCGCACTTCTGGCGGCGGCCTCCACCTGCCACTTCTCGGTTGTGAAGGCGGTGAGCGAGGCCTTGTCACGCACAAAGCCATGTACAAATGAGAGTCACAAAGGGTGTTGAAGTATGCAGCATCGTCGGCACACCTCTGGTGGCGGCAGCTGCAGCTGCCACTTCTCGGTTGCAAAGGCAGTCAGAGACGACTCGTCACGCCCGCCGTCAAAGTCCACAGGGTGCTCCTTGTCGTCGCCAAACCACTTGAGCGTCGGATAACCTTGCACCTGGGGCACGTCAGCATGCAAGCGTTTTGCAGACGGTCAAAGAGCTGGCCTGGCGCCGACATCAAGCTTCGGCACTGAATTTCACGGGCTGCATATCTGAGGTCGCACATCTCAGGACGGTTTTACCATCAGCGTAAGACATCAGTTGCAGCTGCAGGGTTCTGTCAGCATGCATGTCTTCGCGAGATCTGTGCTGTCCCTTCTCTGCAGGAGCCCTCACATTAAACTCGGAGCAGGTGGCCTGGTGCTGTGTGCAATCTACCGCGCCGACTCTGACTTTGCCCTTCATCGCTGTAGCAAAGCGGTCATACTCCGGCGCCAGACGCTGTATGGGAACACAAACAATTCAGGGGCAGGCGGACAATCGCAAATGCCTGAATATATTGCAAGGTCACAGTAAAAAGAGGGTATTGAAACAATACAAATGCCGTACCTTGCAGTGGCCGCACCAGGGAGCGTAGAATTCCACCATGATTGGCTCGTCGCTGTTGGTAACCTGTGACTCAGACAAGAGGCTCTTGAGACACGCACAGCACCTGTGATGGTTTAAGCGAGGTGCCATATCGTGTCAACTGGCAATAGGTGTCATGTGCGAAAAGACGCAAAGGTCATCATGAATGTATCGCCGCACCTTATCGTGAAAGTTGGCGTCAGTGAGCTTCACAATGTCCGTGTTGGCGCCATAGAGGTCCTCGCCGCCAGCAGCGCCGCCGCCGCCGCCTGACAGCAAAGCGCTGGACGCTTCAGGGGGCCGCTAACCCAAACCCTGTGCCAGCAGTCTGCTCGCCCCAGACCGGCGCATCATCCTAGCACGAATCTGCCAGCTCATTCGCTCGTTGCAACAACCATCCAGCTGATCTGCGGCGCAGATCAAGCGGCAGGAAGTGCACGAGAGGCGCACCGCCGCCGCGATGCACATGTGCGACCTCACCGCACTGCGCACAATGGCGATGCAGCTGTGCCCTGACGGCGACGCCTCGGAGAGCTCGGGCGTTCCGCAAAGCTCGGGCTCTTCGGATAGCTCCGGGGCTTCAGGGAACTCGGGGCCGCCGCTGCGGCCGGCCTGCTGACCGCCGACTCCGCCACCGCCGGATGCGCCGCCGCCGCCGCCCGAGGCCGATGCGCCGATGCGGCCGAGCGCGACCTTCGCGGCGTGCGCTAGAGCGCCCTCGACGATGGCGGCGGCGGTGCGGCCGCCCTGGTAGTCTATCGCGCTGATCTTGCCATTCTTGGATTGCAGGAACTTGATCGTCGGGAAACCTGCAATTGTGGGCAAAATCTGCACTTCACTCCGCTGGAAAACGCATGCATGAGCAGGGCAGACTCGGTATCACGCAGAAGCAACATACGAACCAGGCTTCAAAGCTCGCAGCTACAAGGGCCATGGCGGCTGGAGAATTGCGTCCCACCCTTGACGCCGAAGCGGCTGCCGAGCCCGCGGTGCGCGTCCGCGTCTACGGCGCCCACCTTGATGACCCCCTTCAGGGCAGTCGCCGCCTTCTTCCACTCTGGCGTCAAAGATTTGCAGTGCCCTACGCAGCACAACAGAGCACAGCGTCTGTATCATTGATCTCTGGATGTGTTGTGGCGGTATGCGTGCAGCAACAACACAGCTTCAGTATTGTGCCGGCGCAGGGAGCGAGTCTCACGGCATAACTGCGCCGCCACGCAGCAGTTTCCTCTCGATGCGGTCAGCACTCTCAACCGTATCACGCACCACACCACGGCGCGTAGAACTCAACCGCGAAAATGCCATCGCTCTTGCTGATGATGTCATCAAAGTTTGCTGGCGTGAGCACCTTCACATCACTGCCTGCCTCATAGAACGCGTTCGCGGATCCATACAGACTCAGAAGAACGGCTGCAACGATCAAAGGAACTGCAATGCGCATGGTAATCAAGGTAGCGACACGGTTGCTGTGCTGCTTGTCCGTGAATCTGCGTTGCAGATCTTCAAGCGGTCAACACAGTCGATGTGCTGACTGTCAGTAAGTTTGCGTCGAGGAACTCCGAAGCGTCAGCACGATCAACGTAGTCTGTCAATGCCTTGAAAATCTCTGCGCGCGTGCAGTTCAGTGTCCGGTAGGCACTGGTTCCACCTGACCAATGACTCTGAATGCGTCCGCACGACGAAATGCAGACGGAGCGATGCATGGCGTGTATGATACACGGTGTATCGCAATCTCTGATTGGCTGGGATTCCCCGTTGTGCCAGCTAGATGCATGCTTGATCTCCCTTGGCGTCTCCACGCCTGGAGACTCAAAGCATGCGCGTCACGACCTGGTTCACTTCTTGAGTTCGGACCACAACAGAACAGCGCAAGATGGCGGGCAGCAAGAGGAACTCCGCCTCGGATGCCGGCGCAGGTGCCAAACGCGCCCGGGGCCGCGGCGCCAGCCCTTGCACGAACGATGATGAGGCTGGCCCCTCGAATGCAGCCGGTCCCGAGGTGGCTGCAGCGCCAGAGCAGTCGTCACGTGAGCTGCTCGCAATCATGCAAGCCGCAGATGCCAGCAAGGCTGCTGCTATAGATCCAGACGCGGCTGAGCCAGCGCCCGCGAGGGCACCTCGGGCGCCTGCACGACGGACGGCTGCGCACATAGCCGCTCGCAGGTGAATCCTGATGCATACATGCATGAAAAGTGACATGCTCGCGCATGCTCGCGCGCGTTGGGCAGGCTGCCAAACATGTTTTGGAATCAATTCTGAAATCATACGTTGTCAGTTTCAGGTGCATGTCCCTTCCGATGTCAATGTCCACCAATATCTGACTCACCTCCTCCAACTACATGCAGGCGAGCTGCGCACTTTGCGCACTATGCCGATGCGGATGATGGCGCTGGCGAGGGCAATGTTCAAACTGGCGGCAACACGGTGAGCGGCGGCTGTGTAGTGGCCGAGCTGACTGCATGCAGTGAAGCAAACACACTCCTGCGGCGGCTGAAATGCAGCATGTAGCACATCAAACACGCTGCATTACCCACTGTGGTGTGAAGCGAATGCTGTCAATTCAGGCGCGGGAGCTGGGGCCGTTTGCGAGCGCGCGGCAGCTGGTGGAGGGCCGTGCTGCCGCGATGGCGGCGCGCACCGATAAGATCCTGGGGGACGCCAAGGTCGCACGGGAGAAGGAGGAGGTGAGACCACCTCGAATGTTGGAGCAAGAGGCCGACCATGCTCACTGCTTCCCACACATCGATTGCCGGTGCCTGTGCGTTGTTGGCCGAGAGCTCTAGATGGCCGACGACAGTGTAGACAACAAGTAACAACGAGAACATGCTGGCCAAGATGGGTAGATATCATATTACAACGACGATGTGTATTCTTGCGCAGGTGCCGGCGTGGACGCCGAGCCGGGGGCCGGGCGCGCCGCGGCGCGCGGCGCAGTGCGAGGTCAAGCCGCTGTTCTCTGTCTGCGTGCAGCTGCTAGTGGAGTACATCGACGACGTGGAGACGCTGTGGGGGCTGCCTGACGCCATCAAGGTGCGCATTTTTCATGCTGTAAACAAGCACGAAAATTCACACTGATTTTGCTGACTGTAGCCGGTAGACTGGGTCTGGGCTGAAACAAATGCACTCGTAAGGGCAGCAGGTCAACAGTGTTGATATTCAACTTGCAAGGCTGGAACTCATTCTGCACTGCACGCTTTGCGGCATGGTTGCTTCCGAAATTGTCGGCCTAAACACTGCAAACACGTGCTCTCGAGAGGTCCGGCTGGCGGCGGCGGTGGCGGAGAAGCGGCGCATGTCGGCGGACGCGGCGCGGCTGTTCACGGAGGGCGGCCCCGGGGAGGTAGTCATCGCCGACTGCACGCAGCTGGAGCCCGCCGGCCTGGCGACCGCGCTGCAGGACTGCGCCACGCCAAGGTGCCTTAAACCTTTGGCTCGAGATGACGCAGAACGCATGACTGCGTGCAGCTGAAGCAAGCCGGCTTGGCGACCGCGCTGCAGGACATCGCCACCCCCAGATAAACGGCTGGAACTGCTGTGGAACGTAAATTCAGATATGCCAAGCGACGAGAATCGCAAATGTCAGAAATGCAAATGTCAGCGTGTGCCGGCAGCCATGCGCGGCATGGGGAGTGCCTCCAGATGCCGCAGGTTTCGCGGCTGATTCAGGAGCCCACGCCCTGTGTGCTTTGGGTCCAAGCCCCTGCTGTACTGCTGGCGAATAACGTTGTGAAAATGCTGTGCTTGCCGTGCTTTGCTCCGCCTGAACCTGCAACAAGCTCTACAACAAGCGGTTCATTCACATACCTGAGAGTTTCGTATTTCCCTTTCCAGGCTGGAGCGCCTGGAGCTGGGCTTTTGCGGGCGGCCCTTTGGCGACGAGGCCGCCGCGGCGCTGGCGGCGGCGGCGCCGCTCGACAGCCTCAGATACCTCACCCTGGGTGGCGCCTACCGCCTGACAGACGGCGCGCTCGGGTGCGTGCTGTGCAAGATTTCTTACCATATCCTCTACTCTACCCTTTTTGTTTTAGGATGGGTCACCCTGGGCGGCGCCTCCCGCCTGACGGATGGCGCGCTTGGGTGCGGCGTGTTTCAAGGGTTTAGTGCATATGTGTGTGTATCGACACATGTGTTAGCACATTGTTGTACTCTTTTGACAAACCGCACATACACCCTGTTCTGTCTTATGCGCATTGCATCGCAAGGCCGCCACACCCCGGCTCCGCCCTGTCGCCTGCCTGGAGCAGCATTCATGACTAAGTTGACACCACAGCCTGGCGGAGCAGCACAACAGCCTGATGGGCTTGCTCAGGAATGTGATGTGCAGGCGTATCTTCTGGCGCCGCCTTTCATGATCACCATCACGGTTCAAGAATAAAAACAAAAGAAGATGTCCCCCTTAGCAGGCGCATCCTCAAGGCGGCGCCGCACCTGGTGGAGCTGCGCCTGCCGCAGGGCAACAAGCTCACCGGGGAGGCCCTGGAGCAGCTGCCGCAGCTTGTGAAGCACCTCGAGTGCGCTTCTCGCCTCCACCTGCTTCCTACCTTTCTCCTGACAGCTGCTGCATCCCTCCAACCTGCCGGCACGTGCCGTGAGGCATCCGTCTGCACAGTGGCTGGATGTGGGATGCTGCAGCCGGCTGACACAGCGACACAGTCCAGCGCGCTTGTTCTCGAGCTCCCAACTCTGCTATCAAATTTCTGACAACCAAACCCTCGTGGAGCGCAGGGTACTGGACCTGGAGGAGTGCCGCGGCATCGGCGCCGACAGCCTGGCGTACGCGCTGACGGGGCTGCCGGCGCTGCGGGTCCTGAACCTGGGCGGCAACCTGGAGGTGTCGGACGCGCTGCTGTCGGAGGCGGCGCTGGCGGCGCCGCTGCGTGAGGTCTCCCTGTGCCGGTGTGCCTCAAAATTCATGTATTACATTACCGCCCTTTCTCACAACTTATATCATCACGTGCGTGAAATGCTGTGCCGCTGCGCCTTTCCCCCTGTCACGATGATTCGAGAGTGGGTCAAAATGTCATTATAGACACGCCCAGCGCTTTTGGAGGCGGCGCTAGTGGCACCGCTGCGCGAAGTTTCCCTGTGCTGGTGCGCCCTCCTTGCACTCGTCATCATGTCAGAGAGGGAGTACCGATATGTGGTATGTGGGAGAGGAAGCTGGCAAAATGTGGGCGATCAACATGGTCCTTTAGATAGACTGCTGACTGCACGCACGCAATCAGGTCAGCAGAAAGCCAATGCACTGCCGGGTGCGCCCTGGCATGTGGCACTCGAGCAGTCAGTTGAACGCCTCTGTTTCTGTCGGCAGGTGCGCCGGCGTCACGGACGCGGGCATGGCGGCGCGCTCAGCCAGCAACCCCGAGCTGGAGGCGTTTGTGTTTGTCAATACCGAAATCGCCACATCGTCCAGTATGTGAATCTGTGATTAATGTTCTCGACAGATGCGCCGGCATCACGGATGCGGGGGTGGCTGCGCTTGCAGCCGGCAACCCGGAGCTCGAGGTGCTGCGCCTGGACGGCTGCGGCCGCCTGACGGACGTCGGCCTCGCCGCCGTCGCCGAGTCCTGCCGCCGCCTCCGGGTGTGTCTCCGGCTGTACCTCCTGCTTTGCTGTCCTGTTTTATGTGCAAGAGTCCACGATGGTTCACGGTCCACGGTCTATGGTTACGGGTCAATGGTCAAGGCAGGGGTCAAGTTGCACCGCAGCGTTGGAAGCATTCTGTGGCACTTGCCGCAGACACAGCCTGCACACGGAGGAAGCTCACACTTGCTACAGACGCTTGCTTCACGCACACACAATACTCACGTACAGGAAGTACCCAAGCTGATGCGGCCTTGCCACGCGCGTGCGCAGGTGCTGTCGCTGCGGGAGTGTTGGCGCGTGAGCGACGAGGCGGTGGCGGCGGTCGCGCAGCACGGCAGCCTGGAGTCGCTAGACGTGTCTGCCGTTTCGGATGTGGGGCCCGCCACCGTCAAGGCGCTCGCCACCTGCTGCAAGTGAGTTTTTTGTCCTCAAGGTACAGGTCGCAAACCTTGTGATGCCATTGCCGAAGTGGCTTGTCCGCCATGGCGTCCCCAGGACTGCACATTCTCAGGCGTGGGGCATGCCACTGTGCACGGCACTTGCAGCAGGCTTGGCCACCTGCTGCCAGTGAGCCCTACATCACACTTGCCGCAGCCCTCGGTCTCTGCCTTCATGATTCCACCGCAATGGGGCAGTGTGCCTCCTTGCTGGATTGGGGCAATTACTTGCAGTAATGACTGGAGTAGTTTTTGTGGCGGGCAGAGGGATAGCACCACTCGTCTGTTCGTGGAGGGCAATTCATCGTTGATGGCCGCAGACCGCCACATGTCGGACAGCTCTCAAGGCTTGCATACAAAGCGCAGCTGCGGCTGTCTCGAACCTTTGTCAACCGTGACATTCTGCAGGAACCGACTAGCATGGCTGAATGCTGCCAGCAGCTGGACGACGCGTCAGCAGAAAACAATGTACCTAATAATGAAACATGCACCGCTCTGTAAACTCTGCAGGCTCCCAAAACCCTCAAGTGTGCTAAAACTCACAGGGACCGGCTGGAGCGGCTGCACATGTCCTTCTGCCGGCAGCTGGACGACGCATCTCTGGGGCTGCTGGCGCATGATGTTTGGCTGACCTTGAAGAGATGTCTTTTCTTACTCTGAGGCTTCCATCTCTGCAGGGACCGGTTGGAGCGTCTGGACCTGTCCTTCTGCCGCCAGCTGCACGATGCATCTCTGGGGCTGCTGGCGGATGCATGCGGGCAGCTGCGCCACCTGGCGCTGTTCGGCTGCTCCTCCGCTACGCGCACTTTCCTGGAGGGCCACTCCAACGACGCGCTGTGCATCGTTGGCGCCAACGACATAGTCTGCTGCGCCTAGGAGCGGCTCTCTGAGGGCACCAAGTTGCGTAGCGGGGCTGCAGGACATCGTGTACTGCGCCTAGGAGCCGAGGCCGTATTTTTGTTGCAGCTGCTGCTGCCGCAAGCCTGCAGCGGCGAATATAATTTTGATTTGAGTGGCATAGCGTAGGATTGGTTTTGTAGTTATTCTGACCGAGTTGTAGTGTCCTGTCGTGATGCATGCATTCTATTGTACGGTGCCTTGTACCTATGAGGTCAAACAAGCTGCTGTTCTGGCTGTGTAAACAGTGTAATTTCGTCTCACATATTCAACTGCTGGAATTCTACAGCCTGATGAGTGGTGGGTGCACCACCATCCTCGACCAGGACACAAGGGCTGGGAGCGGTGGCAGTCAATTGTCCCCACGCTGTTTCCTAGCCACTCGCCAATGAGCCGGCGTCAACGTCCCAGACCTTCCCGCCCGTCCACTTCACATGGGAATGCCCGCAGCGAGGCTCTCGGCGCGGTCCAGCAGCTCCTTGTTCGCCTGCGCAGGGGGAGCCGCCAGGGTGTGGTTTGTGCGTGGCCGGGCCGTCAGAATCCGGCAGCGGCCAGCTTGTCCTGCACCTGTGGGGCGCGGGCACAACAGCGCGTCGGCATGCGTGCCGGCTGAACTCGACAGTGAGCGGTGCACAGGGCGGGCGGCAGCAAGGTTGCGACAGGCTGCTTTCTGCGACGCAGGCGCGCACGCTGCATCAAAGCCACAGTGCTATCCGTTCAGAGCGTACAGCATGAGCAAATTTGACGTTCGCCCGCCTGATGAACAGTGCCTGCCACTCACCGCGGCCTTCGCCTCCTCCTTGGCCTCCTCGGGCGACAGTTTGGGGGGCGCCGCCGAGTCGCCCTGCACATAATTGAGGCAGATGGGGTGAGGCGCTGGTGGAAGATGGGTTGATGAAGCAGACGATCCATTGCAAAGCAAATGGTTCTAGTTGCTGTTGGACTGCGGGTTGTTGGGGAAGCCACAGAAGCAGACGCATCATCAGCAGGATGCCGCGCACTCACCTCAGCGGCGTTTTTGGTCCAGATGTTGTAGGTCAGCGCCTGCACACCGTTTGCGACAGCTGTCAGGAGCTGCCTGGTTCATACACTTTTGTCAAGTCGCTCGGCAGCTCGCTCACCATGCACCAGGGGTGCAGAGAACGTTTCGCACATGCAGATAGTGATGAAAATATTTGATTCACCGTGGCGAAGGTGCTCCAGCCCAGGTAGGGCAGCAGCAGGTACGCCGCAGTCGGGTCAACCTTCAGACAGACAGTGAGGCTTGTGACGAGGAAACATCCGATAACTAGCCAGAGCAAGACGTGAGACTTTCTATCCTTTAGATGCAAGACTGCAAGACGTTTTGCCTTTTGCTGGATCGTTCTCATTCAGGCTCGCATGCATTTGTCCCCCGCAGGACATTCTTTCTGTCCAAACCTTTTTAAATTCGACAATGGTCGCGCCCAGGACGCCCAGCAGGCCGACGATGTCGGCCAGCGCCAGGCCCAGGTCCTTCTTCGCAAAGAACAACGGCGTCCTGCAGGCAGATATTTCAAACAGGTCTAGACCTGCCGGCCCCTGTGAGAAGAGGCCGCAGCTGCTGCCGTGACAGCGGCAGCCCCTGGCCCGCTGCGGCTGCTGCAGCAGCTGCGGCTGCGGCTGCTGGGCATGCCTGCAACCTGCAAGGTGCAGCCGCACTTGCGGCTGAGGCCGCATCAGCAGCGAGCATGGCCGCCGCCACAGGTCTTAGCCTTCAGTCAAGGCATGTAGTGGCATGTATTATTGTGTCCTGGTGTCAAAAGGCTCACCAGGCGAAGTTGAGCGCCAGCTGCACGCCGTACAGCGTCAGCGGCACCCAGCCCGCGCCGTTTTTCCACGCCATCCACGACGACACTCCCATCAGCGAGTACAGCACCGTCCATGCGGGGCCAAACACCCAGTCCGGCGGCGTCCAGCTGGGCTTCTTCAGGCTTCTGCGGAGCGTTTGCGAGAATTCTGCCTGTCAGACGAGGGATGCAATGAAGCGCATGATCACATGCATGATCGAGTGCGCACACAATGATGCAAAACCCATGTGGTGCACGTGTGAAATCGAAAGTGCACTGCCGCTGAATCGATAAATGAGATGGTCGTGTCACATTGCCACATGCAGTGTCATTCTTGCTGCCTCAGGGAGCTGTGTGGCGCTCCTCACCTGTACCTGCAAGTCAACAGCATTGCCGCAGTCAGTGCTTGCAAACAGCAGTGCTTGCAAACAGCAGTGCAAAGTCTGGCTCTGTATGAGCAGCCGTGACAGCATGGGGATGCTGGCAGCTTGTCGCTCATGGGCACTGCCGCAGGAAGAGTCTCTAAGCCAGAAGCGCGTGCGACGCACCATGTCTTGTCGTGCCCTGTCGCCACACCGATCCCGAACGAGATGCCTGCGACAACAGGGTGATGTTCACATCAGCAGGGGGTACGAGGCGTGGGTCTTCAGGGCAGGACACGTGTGCAACAGGCTACAACACTCACACAGCAGGTAGACATCACATGTCAGAGTGCGCACCCAGGGGCACTCCGATCGCCACAGCCTTGTGCAACAAATAACGAGAGTCAGGGTACGAAAGCAAGCACGATGCATGTTGCCAATATCAGGCCAGCCTTGAAGGAGCACTCAACATGCAGACTTCTTGTTGCTTACCACGCTCAACACCGCCCCCATGTTGCTGGGTAGCAGACTAGGTGCAGACGGCTTTCGGCGGGTGCGGAAGTGGTCTTGTATGCTATGCTGCGTTGTATTTACACGTGAGAAGACCTTGGTGTCGACGAACGGGTCTGTGCAGAGAGTCCCCGCGTGCCTTTGTGCCACTGCGCACGGCCGAACGAGACGGACGAAGCGGTCGAAATGGTCTTGGATCGTCTCTGAATATATTTCGCGACGTTTTAACAGAGTTTGACACGGCGCGATCAAAGCGGATGTCAACATGGCGTCCGAAAGCGCCGAACTGGCGCTTGCAGAGATTGAAATTGGAGGCAGCAGTCCCGAGTCGACATCGAAAGCTGATGAAAAATCTTCAAATGTTGGCTCAGAAGCGCACGCATCGGATTCAGAACCGCCAATTGCACTTGAACAAAGTCACCACCATGTTGGGGACGCGCGGCCGAGCACACTCCATGAAACGGAGATGCTTCAGATGGCAAAGGAGTTTGTGAGAATCTTCCGGGAGCAGCATCCCGACCGTCGGCCTCCATGCCTGTACACCCGCTGCGAGACTGGACAGGAAGTACTCATGATGCAGTTGCTGCGGCCGACACAGGTGAGCGGGCGCTGCTAGCAAAACTGCCTTAGAGAGACTTCAAATCAGAGGGTGCAGTTCGAGGCCAATTTTTCGTCTGCCATAGGTGCCGATCGCCGGCCTGGCGGATGTCGCCGCGCTCGCGGCATTTGTCAGCAGCTACATTGACTACCGCCCGTTGGCGCAGCCATACATGCTGCCAGACCACGTGCAGTGCGCGGTCGCAACGCTGGCTTTGCGCCAGGGCAGCTGCATCGACATGGCTCTGCTGCTGTGCTCGCTGCTGCTGGGCCAGGGGATGGAAGCGTTCGTGGTGATTGGATATGCGCCAGCCGACGTTCTTCACAATGTCCAGACCGGCCAGCGGTGTCCGGCGCCGGCAGCGGCTCGGCGCCGGGAGATCCAGACATTAGTGCAGGAGTTTCTGTCGTCATTTGAGCACAGCGAGCAGACACTCAAGTCGCCGATGCAAGGTGCATCAGCGGCGCCGGACGCCGGTGCTGGGGCCGCTGACAGGCAGGCTGCAGCAGAGGGCACAGCCAAGGCAGGGGCACCAGCAGTGACTGAAGCGGCGCCAGCTCCAGAGACCGTCGCCGCTGTCACGGCTGGCACAGCATCCGATGCCCTGCAGTCGCCAGCAGCGGGGTCCGAAAGCGCCGGCGATGATGCCGGACGAGTGGGTTCTGCTGAAAAAGAGGCTGCACATTCTGACGCTGTCGGCGGTGACAGCAGCAACGGGGCAGAAGGACGTCTGCTGACCAGCACACAGGCAGCTGTGGCTGAAGCTGACGGCGCCGCGGCCGCAGAGCCCCAGAGCAGCAGCAGTACCTCGAAGGGAGCTTGCCCATACTACGTGAATGCCTGGGTTCTGGTCGACCAGGTGCGTCGCCCTTGATACATTGTGCAGTGGCATCTGCCTTAAGGACTTGTTTCAAAGCTGTGAATGCGGTAACATCTCCCCATAAAACGACCTCGCAAACTGTCCATCACTGTGGATGTGATCAACCGATGTGCATGGCATCCGCGGCTGCGTGGCGGTGAGCAGTTAGGTGCAACTGGACGCTGTGAACCGCAGCCGCCGGCATGTTGAGGACGCTGTTGGGGCAAAAGTTACACGGCCTCCATTATTCTTTCTGCTGCGCAAGTGTATATTGACGCCGGGAGGGGTGGCAGCTGGGCTGTTGTGTATACTGATGTGGCAAGCGTTGAACTAACTAATTAGTTGAACTAACTACTTCTTTCTGCTGCGTAGCTGTTCATTGATGTTGCGAGCGGCGGCAGCTGGCCTGTTAGCAGCTGTCCCTTCCTGGGCGTGGAGAGCGTCTTCAATGCTGCCAACCAGTGGATCTGCATGGACGGCGCCGCTGTGCGCCAGGACGCTGGCGCAGAAGCGCGCGGCTTCGTTGTCGACCTGGCAAACACCAGCCGCTGGGAGCCGGTCTTCATGGCGCCTGGCAGGAAGCAGGTGTGCGCACCAAGCTGCAGAGACTCTTTTACCCAGGACTGACTAGCGTGAAGTTGTGGCAGGTGCTGTGGGTGCCGCGGCCAGCAGATTGCAGAGTCTTGTTGTGATTCGGCAACAGATTGAAAGTCGGTTGCGCATTCTCCTCACAGCTCAATGACCATGCCGCAGGACCAGCACAGGGTCACCGAGATGGGCGGGTTCTCCGCTGCGGCGGCAGGCTCGCATGGCAGCAGAATGCAGCAGTCACTGCCGCGAGGAACAGCGACGCACAAACCCCTGGGCGGCGCCACGGGGCGCTTTGCAACCAACTCACGGCTGACAGGGGCGGATCACGGCAGCAGCATCAGCGGTGCTGCCACTGGTTTACTGCCGCACAGCAGGGACGGCTCTGGGGCGCACGGCAGCAGGGTCAGCCGCATCAGCCACAGTGCGCCCCTCGCTTCTTGTGTTGCCTGTTGGCATGCGCATGGATTGAGCGGCAACCCCCATATCCACAGAAGGTATCACAGGCGGCATGATGGCTGATGACAGGCTGCGTTTGGCTAAGGCCACGCAACCTGGCTATGACGAGGCTGCATCTGTGTGATGGGGTGCACTTCTGTGCTGCAGTCTCAGCGGTGCGAGCGTCGTCCGGCGACGCCGCCAGCCGGGGCACACACGAGCAGGGCGGCTCTTCGCAAACGCAGCAGCGTCCTTCCTGCATAGAGCTGCTGCCCTACACGCCGCTGGTGTGGCAGCCGCCGCTGGAGGTTGACGACGCCATGGTGGCTGCATGCCGCAGCCGGGCGCGGGACTACAGCGACTCCCGGCACACCAAATTCTATCACGCGTCTGCTGAGCGGGCGGGGCGGCGCCTCGGGGAGCGGATCGAGGTGCACGAGGTGAGCACAGCAGAGTACCCTTGCTTCCTTGCGGCGCTACCATCATGGATCCCCCTTTCTGATTCCTGATGGATTGCACGTCCTCGCCGGCAAAGACATGCACATGCAACACAACACTTCGGTTGTGTGTCCCAAAGCCCTAAACAAACTCTTGGTCAGCAGAGGCGCAAACATTTATTGCAGATCACAGCTGACCTCATGCGGCTCATAACATGCACAGGCACAGGCCGAGGGCACGCTGGCCGGCGCGCACGAGTTCTTTGATGCAAGAGTGGACGCGCTTACGGAACGCAGCACATTCACGGCGAGCGGCGCCGAGTTCCGGAGCTACGGCAGGGCGCAGAGCAGCCACCTGCAGCAGGCCATCGTGTTGCCGCCGCCGGCAGGCGCAGCGGAGCGCCCTACGCTTTTTGACATGCGTTTCCGCGCCGGCGCCAGGGTTGACGGCCTGACGCGGTTGACGAAACGGCGCGGCGCGGAGCTCTGCATATCCTACAGCAGTCGCCTTGACGGCCTGGTTCAGCGCGTGGCGCACATCTCAGAGGAAAGGTGAACATCCTTGTCACATGTATTCCGTGCATGCCGACAACTGCACGGTGATGTCACTGCCGCCTTTAAAACCTTGCATGTTGCACGAGTCCTGCACGATATGGATAGGGTGCCGGTGTGCTGTGATTTTCAAAAGTGAAGAAGGCACACTGGTGTTGCCTGCACGCAGGAGGGCTGGCAGTGGCGGCGGTAATTCAATCGGCGGGCAGCCGGCCGCTGTCTTGCAGATTGCGGACATCTTTGAAGGCCCCCCGTCAGAGCAGAAACAGCTGATGAGGGTCACCTACCGCGGCCTCGACGAAAACGTCACAACGATTGAGCGCCACTGGCGGCTGCCTGGCAGCATCATGCCGCGGCTTGACGCCATCAGCCACGCCCACGAGCTGATGACGGTGGCGACAACCGCTGGCACACCGCTGCAGAGATGTGACGAAGTGCGCCTGGTGCAAGCAGAGGACACGGCCAGAGAGGCGAGCCTTGCATTTCAAAGGATGAGGCGTCAATGTGCATGACATGCACAGACCAGCGTTCTGAATTGTCGTCGATCTGCACTGCAGGAGGTGCTGCAGTTGCTTGTCGAAGCCTGCCGGCTGGTGCAAGCAAGTGTGGATGTTGGCGTGCTGCTGTGAGATAGACGTGCCCAACGAACGGAACTTGCAACTGCTGTGGCAACATTGATTGTGGCAGCGGCAACACGCCGAGTCCACAACCGATTTCCACCTGTCTCGAGAAGCTATTGCACTGATGTTCGAGTCCAACTGATGTTCGAGTCTAATCAGCACTTCGACGGAAGCGCGCCACCGAAACAAACTCATCTGCCGTCCGTGCCTCTCTACACTATCCCCACTTCATCGCCATCAGTCGTTGTTGTGCCAGCGGATGCTGAATCATCCCCCGAACCCATACCGCCATCTTCTGAGCCTGGCGCGCCAGCCAACATGGTGCCCGCATTGTGGCCCGCCCGCACGGTGAATTTCGTTTCCACTCGTCTGGGGTAAGAGCGCCAGCGCGCGTCATTAGCCTTCCAGTATGTTGTAGGGCTTAAAGACGTGCATGCCGTCCGCCGCGGTGCTGGCCAGCATGCCCGGGATTTGCGGGTGCCAATGCGCCTCCTTCATGTCCGTCTGCCCCGCGTGCACGAACAGCAGCTGCGCCGGCAGGTCCGCCGGCGCCGCCGCGTTTTCCGCCACCCCCAGCGCCAGCTCCTCCTGTGGAATAAGAGAAACACAGTATATCATAACTGTGTTTCAGATGTTTTAGACTTGTTGTTTGTTTTCCAATAGAACTGAATAGCAGCTGCGCCGGCAGGTCTGCCGGCGCCGCCGCGTTTTCCGCCACTCCCAGAGCCAGCTCCTCCTGCGGAACGAGGCATGAGATTGCATAGGTGAGGGGAGGTCGCATTCAACTCCTCGACAATCTGCTGACAATCAGATAGCAGCTGCGCCGGCAGGTCCGCTGGCGCCGCCGCGTTCTCCACCACCTCCAGCGCCAGCTCCTGCTCAACGAACGAGGGACGTGATAGCCGTTGTGTAAGTCATCTTGAGTGTCCTTTACGTTCTTCTCGGGAACGCAACAGCTGCTGCCCGGCAGGTCCGCCGGCGCCGCCGCGATCTCCACCCAGCCCCAGCGCCAGCTCCTTCTGTTGGAAGCTTATGTGATAACGAACACAAGACTGAGAAATCATGTTAGATTTTCCATCTCGGTTCTGGGAACCAACAGCAGCTGCGCCGACAGATCCGCCAACGCCGCCACTTTCTCCACCATTCCCAGCGCCAGCTGCTGGTGTCCATGGTCATAAAAGGGGATTACGGAAGAAAGGATCACGAAAAAGGGAACGCAATATCCCTTGCGGCGTGTGCCCACGGCAGCATGTGCGCCCATGTTGCCAAAAATTTAGACGAGACCGACAAGTCAACACAAATGTAGTATACAATCCGCACCTCCGGGTCGCGCTCCAGCGCCAGGTCCCATACTCCGAGCGAGTTGTCTGCAGACGTCGTAATCAGCATGGCCGCCTCGTGCGGGGACCACTCCACTGACGTGACGGGCGCCCTGCAGCCCATCGCAATTCAAGTTTGTATCATAAACATGAAAGATGAACCCAGAAACCTGTCATGCCCAGGTTCGTTCAACAACCAGAATGTGGAGCCAACATCACGAGCGGTCTGCCACTCGGGCGGGACTCTGCTGACACTGGGGGGGGGGGGGGGGGGGGGGGGGGGGGGGGCGGGGGGGCGGGGCCCCGGGCCCG
>JAABUL010003288.1_pt1 | contig 24358 bp, 3 predicted proteins | sample 5559151 | NCBI WGS metagenome assembly JAABUL01 (sample SAMN10711876, study PRJNA513368) | rock metagenome | isolation source: Antarctica rocks | place: Antarctica: Victoria Land, Pudding Butte sud | reverse complement strand
ATATTTTTAAGATTAATATTTTTAAGATTAATAAAATAATTGTAAATTACCTCCTTTATAAAGGATATTTAAATTATAATATTATTATTTATAATTATAAATCTTAATATAATTATTCTTAAGATAATTAATAATATTAAGGATATTATATTTAAGGTATTTAAATTAAAAGGTATAATAAGTTTTTAAAAATATTATTAAGAGTTTTAAATTTATAAGTATTATTAAAATTTAAGAATTATTATATAAAATAGAGAGTAGTTAATTATTTAATTTAAAGGATAAAAAGATTTAAAATTTATAAAATTAAATTAAAAGTATTAATTATATTCTTTATTATAAAAATTAATAATCTTAAATAATCTAAGAGGCTTAAAGTTCTTTTATATAATAAAGATAATAAGATATTAATAGAATTTATTAATAAAATTAATATCAGTATACTTAAATATAATAAAATTAAATAATTAAAAGCTAAAGATAACAATCTTATAACTAATAAGAGGAGTTAAAATAATAATCTTATAAACTATTTATAAGGTAAGGAAATTATATAAAGTAAATTTTAAAATAATAAAAGATTACTTTAATATATATATAGAAGGTCTTATAAAGGATTTAAGATTAAAATCATGAAGAAGGTTATTAAAATAATAATAAGAAAATAATATATAAATATACTTACCTTCTTTAATAATTTTCTTGATAATAGTAAAAAAATTTATTAAATAGTAAGGTAATATATTAAGATTACTTATAAATAATAAGATAAAGAGGTAGATTTAATAAAGAGGTAAGAAGATAGTTATATAAAGGACCTTCTTATATATAATTAAATATATTATTATAAGGTAAGGTAGAAGTAGAGGATTATTAATATTTTCTAATATTAAGGACTTTAGCTAATACTTTATTAATAATATTAACAAGTTAATATATAATCTTAATATTAATAAATAGGTTATAATATTTAATAATAATAATTAATATTACTACTATTTATTAGGCGTAGTATTATTTTAAAGTATTAATTAATTATTTTATTTATTTATAAGATAAAAAGCCTATTAAGGTATCTTATTAAGATAAATCCTTGATAAGGCTTAATAAAGTAAGAGTAATTTATAATATAATATTAATAATAAAGAGGAAGATATATTAATTCTTCTACTATTATTAAGTATAATAAAGATAATAGTAATAAAGTAAGATTATAATAAAATTAAAGTAAATCAAGAGAGGAGGAGAAGTAGTAAAAGTAATATTAACTTAAATTTATTAAGTTTATAATAAAGACTATTATAAGGTACCTTAATATATATATTAAAATAATTAAGATTATAAGGTATAATAAGAGTAATAAGGGGAGTATATTATTATTAATAATAATAATAATTATCTTAATATTACTTATCTTAATAATATTAATTTTTATAAGAAAGAAGTTATAAATAATTATTATAATACCTCCTTATATATTTAATAAAAGCTTAATACCTTTTATTTACTATTCATATTGAAATATTAACCTCCTTATAATACTTTAGATAGTTTTATATAATATTCATATAACTTTAAAGTAGTAAAAGAAATAAGAGATATATCTTATAATATTTAATATTAAGAATATCCTAAAGGGCTTATATAATCTTCTTTAAAATATTAATATTTAATATTAAAGTAAAGATTAAGATAATAATAATAATAATAATACTATCAATATAAAAAAATAATTAAATATAAGTAAAGATATTAATAAAAGTATATTAAAACGTAGTAAGTTAAATATTATTATTATTATTATTATTATTATTAAAGGTAATAAGAAGGTAAGAGAAAGGATAATAAAAAGAAGTAATAATAATAAGATTATAAGTTATATTAAGTCCTATATAATAAGAGTAATAAATAAACCTTATAAAAGTAAAAGTATAAATAAAGCTATTATATAACTTAATTAATATTAATAATAAAGAGGAAGATATATTAATTCTTCTACTATTATTAAGTAAAATAAAGATAATAGTAATAAAGTAAGATTATAATAAGATTAAAGTAAATAAAGAGAGGAGGAGAAGTAATAAAAGTAATATTAATCTAAATTTATTAAGTTTATAATAAGAATTATTATAAGGTACCTTAATATATATACTAGAATAATCAAGGTTATAAGGTATAATAGGAGTCATAGGGGGAGTATATTATTAATAGTAATAATATTATTAATCTTAATATTACTTATCTTAATAATATTAATTTTTATAAGAAAGAAGTTATAAATAATTATTATAATACCTCCTTATATACTTAATTAAGGCTTAGTACCTTCTACTTACTACTTATATTAAAATATTAACCTCCTTATAATACTTTAATAAGAATAATATAACTTAATATATAATTATATTAGAATAATAAGTCAATTTTACTTATAAGGCTTAAATATAAGCTTATTATTTATTATAAAATATTAACCTCTAAATATTAAGACTTAATAATAATAACAATATTATTAAGTATAATAAAAGTAATTCTAGGGACTACTACTAATAGTATATCTATAAACCTTATATAATAGTTATATAAGTTCCCTATTAATAAGGATAACAATTAAACCTTATTTATTATAAAACTTTATTATAATTTTAGGAATATACCTTAAGATAATTTAATATTATATTTAGATATTATAAGAGGGCTATCTAACTTACTTACTTTATAAATAATTTAAATACTCTTAAAAATACTCTTAGGGCTTAAGAGCTTAAAAAGGGGGATAATTATAAGGACTAGCTAATAATATAACGCCTGAGCTATATTATAGTATTATAGTAATATAGCGCTGCCCCTTTCCCTAGTATATAAATAAGGGAATCCCTAGAGAAAGGAAGGCTAGTAATTAGTCTTAATACTCAAAGAATAGAGAGTTTAATATATATACTATCTAAGCTACTTAATAGCTACGTTATTACGTACTACCCTTATAGTTAAAGATCCTTTATAAAATAAGTATAAATAGTAGTAAGGAATAAGTTTAGGACTTTATATATAAGGGACTTATTATAGAGGTTACTCTATTATAAGATGAAGATTAATATAAACCTACTTTAAATATTAATAATATAATAGTTATATCCTATTTATAATATAGCCTAGTCTCTCTTATATATATAAATTGAATAGTTTTAAAGAAGGTATAAGAAGAGTTTAATATTATTTAAATATACTTATTAGGTACTTTATCCTTAAGTATAAATATAATAAATAAGCTAATTACCTTTATAATACTTAACTTAAACTTAGTAAGAATAGAGTAATATAAATTAGATATCTTATATTAAATAATTATTTAAAACCTTTAAAAGTACTCTTTATTATATAACTTTTCTAATCCTATTTAACATTAGTAATTATTAGTAGTAAGATCCTATCATTATTATTGATTATTTTATAAGTAGATCTTTATAAATTAGGTAATATACTTTTATAAGAGATATTAAAAGAAGGATTACTTATAATAAATCTTTTAAACCTTATAAGTAGAAGTATTATCCCTCTTAAAGATGTAAAAAGGCCTTATATATTTAAAATTTAACCTATTAAAAGCTTTCTCTTATAAGGAAGATAAGTACCTAGGAGTAAAGGTTATTAAAGAGGATAGCTTTATAAATAAGATAGGTATTATCTTATTAATTAAGGTAATAAAGATAAGTTAATAATACTAAGGCTCTTATTTAAATAATTAAACTTATTAATTTCCTTACCTTTTCTTCTGTGTCTTTAATATAGCTCTAATATATAATAGGTAAGACCTAGGAGGAGCTATCCTTAGATAGCTCCCTTATATATAAGGTATTATACTAAAAAATATACTAGGTATAAGCGGTTTATAGGTTTAATTCCTTATAGATTTCATAGTAGGATACCTCTATCTAGGATATTAAATATACCTAAATAAAATAAATGACTTTCAAATTAATACCTACTATATATTTATTACTTATAATCCTTAATAAGCTTTATTATATTATAGAAGTTATTAATATTATATTAGATATTATACTAAGATATATAATCTTTCTATTTAAGAAGGCATTAGACCTTCTTATAACTACTCTTTTATTTATAATAGCCTCTAATTTATAATTATTAATTATAAGACTAGTATCCTCCTAATTAAGTAGAGAATTATTATTATATTAGGATCTTTTATATAAATCTAGGCTAGGATATAACTTAAGTTATACTATTAATATAATAAGGTAGATCTTTATAATAGGAGGTAGTTAAAATTTATAAGTTAAAGGGCTAATATAATTAAGGACCTTAAAAGGCCTAATTTATTATTAATAAAACTTAAGGTTATTAAGGCCTAGGATAGAGTATTTATAATTAAGATATAAATAGAGTTTATTACCTTTTATAATATTAAGTAATTAATACTTTTAATTATATTTTACCTTTATAAAGATATTAATAAATATATTAACCTTTTTAACTTAATCCTTCTTATACTATTATAGCCTATTAAAGTCTTTTATAAGGATATTAAAGAATAGTAGATTAAGGGAGTTATATACCTTAAAGTTATAGCTAATATTATTTTATATCAGGCTTATAAAGGTATTAATAGAGTTATTTAAATATCTTAAAGATAAGAGATAATTAGTAATTAATTAACTATATTAATATAAGGATACTAAAAAGTATAAAAATATAGTATAATCTTAATTATTTGATTTATTTACTTTAACTATCTATCTATTTAAGTATAATAAGTTATAGATATAAGTAATTAGTAACTAAGTCTATAAAATAGAGCCTCCTAGAAATCTAATATAAATTTTAGGTCTTAATTATTAATAATATTTTATAAAATACCTTAATTATAACTTATAAGGCTAGTAAGTATTATATTAGCTTAATATATAATATCCTATATTATCTATCTTATAATTAGAAGGATATACCTAGAGAACTTATTAATAATAATTAATAGTATATTAAAGCTATTTTCTTATACTAATAATCAAGTAATAATAAAGTCTATTATAATTTTATAAAATAGGATATTAGGTCTATTAATAAGTTATAAATTATTATAAAATTTATATCTTTTAATCTAATTAAGTTAGTAGCTAGGATAATACTTAATATAATCTTATAAATAAACTATTAATTATTAGAGGTATAAGGAATTTATAATATATTTATAAGTCTTATAAAACATATTATGATATTAGTTATTATAAATTAATTAAGATATTTCTTTTTCTATTATATTAGGAATATATAGCCGTTCTTACTAGCCGGAAAGATATAGGATAGTATAGGATATAAGCCTTCCTAGCTATCCTATAAGATAGTATAGGTTTAGGGGTTTTAGTCCTATCCTATTATAGGATGGTATGGATTTTCGTAGGATAATCCTATAGGATAGGATATTTATGGGACCACTTTATAAGATGGAATATTTCTAGGATATTCCATAATTAGTAAGTATATAACTCTAGAAATCTTTACTACGTAGAAAGTTATAACTAGAAAGGTAACTAGAAAGGTAAAAATCGAGGTAGTTCTTAAGATATCTTACTAGTCTATAAAGGTATTAGGCTATAATAAATAAATACTATTAATAAGGGTATAGAATACTATTAGTTTTTAAAATTAAATACCTAGGGATTTATTTAGGACTAGAGAATAGTGACTAGAAAGGTAACTAGAAAGGTAAATAATAAGGTATTTCTTGAAATATCCTATTAGTCTATTAAGGTACTAGGCTAAAATTAATATATAATATTAACTACTATATTAACTACTATATTTTATTTAAATTTAATACCTAGGGACAAATTTAAGACTAGAGGAATAGTGATTAGGAAGATAACTAGAAAGGTAAATAATACCTTTTTAATTATAACTTTTTATATAGTAAAATTTCCAGAATATTCTTTTATAGAAAATTACGTTATATACTTACTAATTATAGGATATCCTAGAAATCTCCTATCTTATAAAGTAGTCCTATGGATATCCTATCCTACTTAATTATCCTATCCTATACCCGTCCTATACTGTTATAAAGATATAGGATCAGGACCTTATTTACCTATACTATACTACAGTCTCATACCGTCCCACGTAGGATATCCTGTAGGGTATCCTATATCTTTCCGGCTAGTAGCCGTTCTTATCTATTATTGAAGTTAGTATAATAGATAAGGCTATTATATAATTTAAATTTAAGGGGTAGATAGAAGAATTCGAAGCTTAAAGTATATTAAAGATTTTATTTTATTATTAATTATTTTAATAGGCTTTTAATAATTATTCTTTAGATATTTATAATATCTTTATAAAGGTAATATTTCTTTATTATAATAGAACATCTAGATATTAGGATCCTAAACTTAAGAGAGCTAATATATTCTAAGATAAGTCTCCTAGTTTCCTGTTTAGGCCTTAGTATAAATATTAAACCTCGATTTTTTTGCGTATTACTATTTACTACTATATATATAATTGTAATAGTTAATACTAAAAGATATATATCTACTATTAGTATCTAATAATATAAAAATTATGTTATACTATCTATTAGTATAAAAGATATATCTAGAGATATAAGTTTAATATATATATATAGGTTTCTATTATATAGATGATTTTGAAGCTATCTATCTACGTAGTGAAAGCTAAATGTACTAGAGTACTAAGGTAAGGCTAGGCCTAATTAGACTATTAATAGCTAAGGTATAATAGTATAAGGTAATATCTTTCTAGTTATAATATATTATAATTAATATATTAACAAAGGTAATTATCTTATTAATAAGAGTATATTTTACTTAATAAAATTATAATAAACTTAAATTCTTATTAACTTAAAATTTATATGTAATATTCTTTAATATTAACTTAATAGTAGTATTTATAGAATTATTAGGAATTATGTTAAGTAATAATAGTATTTCTACTTAGCTTAAATTAGGATCTATTAATAGATAGAAATATAAGATAATTTCTATAAATTAATTTATTTATCTAAATTACATATTTATTTAAGAATAATAAATTATAAATATTAGACTATTTATATTTAATTTTATAAAGAATATTTTCTAGAAGTTTAATATAAATTTTGAGTTATTCTTATTAATAAATATTTAAAGTATTTCCTATTCCCTCTTAAATAAGGTAATAATAATGATATTTACTTAATATTTAATTTCTTAGGTATTTTTTCTCAATTTAAGGACCTTTCTAATAAACTTATTAATTATTATTAATAGTATATTAAACCTATTAATTTAGGGAATTTAACTAAAAAAGTCTATAATTATTAAGTAGAATAAAATTATTAATATATTTATAGGATTAAATAACCTATATAATATATACCTTATAATCTAAAAAACCTAATACTTAGGATAATAGATAAATAAGTATATAATCTTTTAATAGAATACCTAATAAAGACTAAATTAATTAGCCTATTATATATATAATAAAAACCGCTATAATTAGATATATTATATATAATCTTAACTATATTAGATTTTATTAATTTTAGTATATATAATTATTTATAATTACTATTAGAGGTATAATATAATAGGTTATCCTTAAGTTTAAATTTAATTCTAGGTTATTAAAAACCTAGTATATCTTAGCTTTTAAACTTATTAAGAGGAGTTATTAATATTTTAAAGATTCTTATTCATAATTTATTATTTTTATAAGTAATTTAAAGATATATTTTAAAATTATTAGATATCTTTATTAAAGTAATATAATAGATATCTCTTATAATATTAAGTAAAATCTTAACTTTATTAGGATATTTTAAACTTATATACTTATAAAGGATATTAAGAATATTATCTTAATTTTAAGGCATTTATTTAAATCCTAATAAATATAATAATATATTAGGTATAATATTTAATTTATTAGGTTTATAATATATTATAGTATTAAAACTAGAAAGGTATTAGGAGGTATAAATAAGTTAAAAATTAAGTTTATTAATCCTTAATATTATTAGTATAATTTATTTAGATATTAATATAATAATAAAGTAGTTAATATAAATAATAATAAGAGGTATTTATAGAGATTTAATATAATATCTTATTTTCTTAATAATTTATATTATATTTAAAATTTAAAATTTAATTAATTAATAATTCTTTTTAATCCTATTTAATATTTTATTAAGTAATAAATTTAATTAAATCCTTATCTTAATAAAGGTCTTATTAAAAGATAAATCTCCTTTAATATAATATATTATTATTATAAAATCTTAACATAATAAGGTATTTAAATTAATATATATCTACCTTCATTATATAATTATAATAAATTAAGAAAATTAGACTTTTAATTACCTTTTAAAATAACTTATGTACCTTAATCTTTATAAAGTTAAGTTTATTAATAATTACCTTTATAAATTAATATTTATAAGTTATACCTTTAACTTTATTATTTATTATATTTATTAAGAGCTCTTTTGTTAAGGATATCTTTTAATTTTATAAAGGCTTAATAATTTAAATATAATAATAAATTAATAATATTAATTAATTAATTAAGACTAAGATAGATCTTAAGATCTTAAAGATTAATTAGGAACTTTAAAACCTAAATAGCCCTAATTTTCTTAATAAATATTAATAATTTAAGGCTATTAACCCTTTATTTAAGTAATATAACTAAGGGATAACTTAAAAATAATTTTATAAGATTAAGAGAAATATATTTCTTATAATAAAAGTTAAATAAATATTATAAATATCTAAGGTATTCCTTTAGTATTATTAAGTATATAGTTATATTATTAATATATACCTTAATAAACCCTTATAAAGGTTATAATAAACTATTAATCTATTTTTATATATATAATAATAACTCCTTATATCTTATAAATATTATATTAGATTATTCTTAATTATAATAAGAAATAATAGTTAATTTAAGTCTATCTACTATTTTAATAAGGAATTAATAAGAATAGTTTCTAATATTAATAGTAGAAATAAATAGTTAGTTAGTTATTATATTAATAATATTAGATTATAAAGGTATTAGGTAGCTATCTATCTTAATAATTATATTAAAATATTAAATATTTATATTAACTTAACCTTTCTACTTACCTCCTAATATATTATATTAAATAACAAAGATATAATTATTTTATTTTATTAATATATCTTATTAAAAGTCTTATTAATAATTTCTTAATCCTTCTGAATTAATAGGTATACTTAGTAAGGCTTTAAGTCTATTTTTGATTAAAGGGGAATAAGTATCTATTCTTCTTTTAAGATATTAGTAGTTTAGTTATTATTAATATAATTTTCTTGAAATTTGTTAATTATAATAGCTATCTTAATTATATTATTATATTTCTTATAAACTATTATCTTATTAGGTATAATATATTTAAGTAATAGATCTATTAATATAATAAATAAGTTAGATAAGGTAGTTTACCTATTAACTTCTTAAATTATAAATATCCTAGGTAATATTATAAATATAACTATTATTATAATAATAATTATAATAGTTATAATATTATATATAATCCTTACCTTCTAAGATTACTTAAGCTTATATATTAGTTAATTATAAGTAGTAAATAGTATATCTTTAAGGTTAATAAGATATATACTTACCTAATTATATTTAATAACATTACTAAGGTATATATATTAGGATATATAAGTAGGTTAATTAATAGTATTATATAATTATAAGTATTAAAGAAGAGTTAATAATATATATAAATATACCTTTATTAAATCTTAGGTTATCCTTATATTAAGATTTAAATATAAAATCTTATTTAATAGGTAACTTTATACCTTAATAAGATATAAGTATAAAGGTAATTTTTATTATTAGAATTATAACTATTCCTTTAATATAAAGTATTTAATAGATTAGGGATATTAATTTAATAATTACCTTAATTTTTATTATTATATCTTAATAGGCGTTAATAATTATATATTAATTAGTAGGATTAAGATATATCTCTTAAGGTATAATAATAATACTAATAAATAGGTATATTTAGAAGCTATTAATAATATATACCTTAATTATTATCTTAATTATAATAGGTTTTTTATATAATATACCTTTAATAGAAGTAGAGATTATTATATATTTACTTATTTGATATATCATATTACCTAGTCCTTTAATTAAAATTAGGGATAATAACTTAAAGAGCTTTAAGCTAAGTATAATTTAAAGTAATAAAATATAATTATATAGCCTATATCTATATATACCTTAAAGATTTCTAAAGTATTTATAATACTTAAAATTATATAATAAAAATCCTAGAAAGTATAACCTAGTCTTATTAAGTATAATATAATATTTAAGTTAATATGTATTTTATTAATTATTTTAATATAGTTAATAGTTAATAATATATTTACTTTATTAATAGACTTTATTAAGATATATTTTTCTAAGTCTATCTACTTAATATATATATATTAAAAAAGCTTAGTTTTAGAGGTAAAGGCCTCTAAGTATTATTAATAAAAATAGATTTTAATTAGATTTATAAAGTAAATATTAGATTTATAATTAAAGTTATTAAATAAGCTTAAGTTATTATCTTTATTATATTCTTAACTCTTATTTATATATTCTTAGTCTTTATACTTATTATAATAGGTATTATAATTATTATTATAATTATCTTTAAGTATATCTTCTAAGTTCTTATCTACCTTATTGTAATAGACCTTTAATTATAATAGTAGTGAACTATAATTTTTTTATTATTACCTCCATCAATTATTAAAATTATTATTCTATTTAAGTAGTAAATTCAATTACTCTAGATCTATAAGGCTAGCTATTATTAGGTAGTAATTATTATAAAGGTAATAAATACAGGGTATTTAAAGCTTGATTTCCGACTTATTAGAGTTAACCTTAATATTATTACTTATACTAATTGGAGTAAGTATTATTCTAGTAGTTATTTAGATAATTAAAGTATTATTACTACTAGAGATTTAATTAATACTTATAAGACTAAGATCTTTAATAAGACATATGTTAACTATTCTTAATAAATTATTTATTTCTTAAATAGCTATTTAATTAAATTTCTTTATTACTTAAGATAGTAATATTCCTTTTATTATAATTAATATATATCTATTAATCCTACTAAAGCTTATTTAAGTTATCTAGGAGATCTTTTAACTTCATATTAGCCTTGAGATAATAAATATTATAATAAAGCTTAAAATTAAGTTTATTATAAATTATATTAAGTTAATAATTAATAAAGGTAAAGATCTTTAAGGTATATTTATATAACTCTTATTAGTTAGAGGTATTATAAAGAGTATATCTCTTATATAATACCTAATAGTTATGATATTAATAGGCCATTTAAAGTTATTAATAAATATCTATTCTTATTTATTAATCTTATTACTTAGCTTAATAAGTCCTTTATTATTCTTAAATAGCTTACTTAGTTATTATAATAAGATAATACCTTTTAAGTAAATTTAAAGATTAATATAAATAAGTTTAATATTTCTAATACTTACTATATCTTAAGTATACTTAAGAAATAAATAAATATTATAAAAATATATCTCTTTAAGAGTATATTTTATTATTAGAGTACTAGAAGTAGATTTAAAAAGTTTATATTACTAGGATTCTAGTATATAACTTTACTTCTATTATTATTATTTAATTTAGGAGATCTTTAAGGGCTTTAAGGCCTAGTAGGTCTAGGTAGCCTATCTCTTATTAAATAAGCTACCTAATAGGCCTAAATTTTAATAATTATAACTTCCTAGATAATCTATTAGATTACTAGGTTATTAATACTAGCTATAACTCCCTTAATAAGTTAATAGTTAAAACTACTAATATTCTTAATAAGATATTAGGATATAATAGGCTTAATATAAATTACCTCTTTAATAAATTATTAAATACCTTAAGATATTCCTAAGGCTATATTACTTAAGGTAGGAGCTAAGGTAGCTAATATTATAAGGGTTATTAAGGTAGATATTAGTAAGGTAGTTATAATAAGGGGTTATTTAAGATACTACTAAGTAATTATAATATCTTATATAAATTTAATAATTATTATATATATAAACGCTTAATTAATAGCCTAGTTTAATAGCTAGGATAACTTATACTCTTTAAAGACTAAATTAACAAGTTTAATAAAAAAAGAAAAATACTATTTATTCTCCCTTATAAAAAGTTTATATATTTACCTAAGAGGCCTAAAATTATATTTTATAAGAAATATAATTATAAAATATTTAATTCTATTATTAAGACTTAAATATTAATATCTAATCTTTATAAAATTATATAATTAGAAGGCTAAGATAACTATTTCTTAACTAATTAAAGAAGCTATAATTATAGAGCATGTTAGTAATAATTACCTTCTTAGTAGTAGTAAAAGGTAAAAACTAGGAAGGTATATTACCTTTTTATTAGGAGTACCTTAGGATAGTAATAATAAGGTAGAATTTAATATGTAAGTAGTAGATCTTAATATATTAATATTAATTTAATATTAGTAAGATTATAAAGTATTATCCCTTCTAGTAGGCGGGTATAAATACCTTATAACTTCTAGGATTTTACCTTATAAGTCCTTACTAGAGGCTAGTAGGGGTCTAGTATTAATATTAGTAGGATCTAAATCTTCTTTAATAAGTAGTTAATTCGTACTTATTAAGGTTAATATAGTATTACTACTGTTAATATATATATATATATATATATATACATATACATATAGGTTTCTATTATATAGATGATTTCAGAGCTATCTATCTACGTAGTGAACGCTAAATGTATTAGAGTACTAAGGTAAGGCTAGGCTTAATTAGGCTGTTAATAGCTAACGTATAATAGTATATATTAAAGTTAGTAATTAAAATCTATGTGATATAACTATACTAAGATGTTAGTATACCTTAATATACTTATTAATTAACGTCTACTTATTATAATATATATATATAAATGATATGAATAATACGTATAAGCCTAGGAAGTAATATATATTAAAAATTATATAAATCAGCCTATTAGTAATAAAGATATAACTAATTCCATGGATTTACCTACTAGATCTATATATCTTAGTACTAATTTACTTATTATACCTATACCTTAATATACTAACTAATTAACGTCTATTTATTATAATAAATATCTAAATAGTACATATAGTATATACAGGCCTACGGAGTATATATATCCTATAATGACGTTATTTAGCCTATTAGCGATAAATATATAACTAATTCTATAAGTTTACCTACTAAATATATATCTTAGTACTAATTTACCCGCTATACCTATACCTTAATATATTAATCAATTAACGTCTACTTCTTATAATATATATTTAAATAGTATATATAATATATATAAGCCTACCTACTAAGTATATACACCCTAAAATAACGTTAGTTAGCCTATTAGCGACAAAGATATAACTATTCTATAAGGTTATATACCTAAATCCATATGCTAATTACGTAGGACTCATGATTACTAGGTAGTAGGAGTAAAATATATAAAAATCTAGATTTTTATAGGCATTTTCTAGTAATACAATAGTACCTTAGATTAATTTAAAGGGAGATAGTCTCTATTATAAAAAGCTTTTGTATATAGAGTTTTAATATACTAATAATTATAGCTCCTAAACTAAACTAGGAGGTTAAGTCTCTCTTAAGGTATAATAATATATTAGGTATAATATTAGACTTACCTAGCTTATACTTTACTAGGAGGTTAAATTATAAAATGTATTAAGATATCTTAATAAGATAAAGGTTAAGTTTATTAATAAAGAATAAATTAAGACTAATCTACTTATTAATATTATAGTAGAGTAGTTAATATAAATAATAATAGGTAATTTATAAGAGGATTTAATAAAGTATTATATTTTTTAAATAATTTAGATAGTATCTACTATTTTTAACTTTTTAAGCTAGTACTTTTACTTTAGAAGGTTAGATATCTTGTTAAGAAATATAATTAATTAAATATTAATTCTTATAAAAGGTTTTAAATTATTAGGATCTCTTTTTATATAATAGATTATTATGATAAAACCTTATACCTTAAAGGCGTTTAAGTTAATAAATAAGAACCTTATTTTATTAAAATAAATTAAAAAGTAGGGGGGTATTAAAGGCTTACTTTAGGTTATAAAAGACCTAAAGTTTTATTTTAATTAATTAATAAAAAGATTTCATAGCCTTAACTTTTCTAATATAACCTTTAATATTTAAGGTAGTAAATAGGATTATTTTTATATTTATATATTTTTATAATAGGTTTATATATTATATATATCTTAATATAAATAACCTTAATTATTTAAAAAAGCCTAGGAAGATTTCTAGATCTTTAAGGGTATTTAGGAAGTATAATATAATAATAGCTTTAAGATTCTCTTTTAATATAGACAGCTTAAGGCTATTAATATACTAGCTAAGGAGATTAATTAGTAGGTAGTTAAGGAATATGTTTCTTAGACTTAGGCTTAATTAGTATTTATAAAATAGGGTAAATAGCTTTTAAAGGTATATAAGGTATTTTTAATAGGCTTTTAAAAAAGCTTATAATATTATTAATATAAGTATATAAAAGGTCTTTATAAGAGTATAATATCTTATTAATTTATTGTTATATATATAAGGATGACCCCTTATATCCTATATATTTAATATAATAGTATCCCTAATTATAATAAGAAATAACTATTAGCTTATAATAATTAACTTCTTTTATATTAAACTAATAGAAGTATCCTGTTTTATTTATTATTAAGATAAAAAGGGACTTAATTATAATTAAGATTATTTTACTTCAAAGGGGAATTAAATAGTTATATAATTAAGTAATTATATTAAGGCCTTATATTTTAATAATAACTTAACTTTTCTTTTTATTATTATATCTTACTTTATAAGTATAATTTAATAAAGGTCTTATTAAGAACCTATTTATCTTTATAGTTAATAGGATAAATCTTAAATAACTTAAGAGCTATATTAGGCTTCAATGTAATAGGTATTTATTTATCCTTCAAAATTATAATAGTAGTATCCTAACTAATCTATATTTTAAGGAAGTTATTAATAATTCTAATAATTTAAGGTATTACCTTTAAGGTATTATAAATAATAATACTATTAGATATAATATATTTTAAGGCTAGGTTAATAAGTATTTATGAAAGACTTTTATAAAGGCTATTATAAGAATTAAGAGCCTTATTTAAATTAATTTAAAGTAATATAATTATATTAGTTATAATATATAATATAAGTATTATAATTATAATTATAATTATAAAGCCTTTAATAACTTATAATCTTTATAACTAGGTATTCCTAATAGCTTAAGGGGTCTATACTAGGATAATAAGATAGGCTCTATTCTATTTATTTATCATAATAAATTTTAGTTAGGCCTTATAAGGTAGATGTATAATAGTAAGTAAGGTATTGTAAACTTATATAAATACTACCTTTAAGACTAAGATCTTAAGTATAATTAAACTTCAATAGATGATTTTGGTTATTAGGGATAGTAGTATTATATACTATTAATACTTATATTATAAAGTATAATAGAATTATAATAGTAGACTCAAACTTAATAGTATACCTTAAGTATAAGGATAAATATATATAAACTTTAATTAAGGCTATCAAGCCTTTATATAATTTAATAGAGATTACTTTTCTATTAAAATATAAGGTCCTACTAAGGCGCTAAGATACTTAATCAGTATATCTTAATAATTATAATTAATTCTTATATATTTATACTTATTAATTTAATTAAGTATTCTATTATATATTTTAATAAATTATATATAAGCTTAGAAGTATAAGTATTTATTTTATTATAATTATTACTTATCTTATCTTTTACTTATATAACTTTAAGGCTTTAATAGCCTTTAATATTTATTAAAGGGATTTAATATTTTATTATTATAAATTACTAATATATAACTTTAAAAGAATAAGTAAACCTAATTATTTTATAATTATTTAAGATTTAAAACATTAATTATAAGGGCTTATATATATAATATCTTAATATAAATATTATTAAATTGTATAATTAAGCTCTTAAGTAAATACCTACTTTCAAACCTTTATATATATTAAATATTAATTTAATAAATAAAAGCCTTATTAATCTTTTTTTATTTAAATATATTAGACCCCTTAATAATATTTTTTATAAAACCTATTTAATAATAATCTTTACCTTATTATAACATTAAGGCTTTATAATTATATTTAATATATTAGCCTTAAGTTTTTTTTATAAAAGAGGTTAAGCTCCTAAGTAATCTTTATTAAAAAAGGGATTAAGTTTTAATTTTTTAATTTTTCATACTTTTATTTATTATTTAAATTTATTATTTAAATTTAAAATAAGCTTTTTTAATTATTATAATTCTAAATTATTCTTAATATTTTAACCTTTAAAAATTTATATCCTTAATATAAGGATATATTATTATATAAAAGACTTATTAATCTTTCTTTTATTATTTAATTATATTATTATAAGTTAATAATATTTAAAATCCCTTTTTATTATAATATTATTATTAAAGTTTATTAATAATTTAAGTTAAAATTCTTTCTTTATCTACTTAAAGTTATTATAAAAAAGCCTATTATTAAAAAAGATAATAATAATTATAAATTATTAAAATTATCCTTAAATTATAATAATTTAAGATTAAAAGTAAATAAATATTTTTTTTTTATTCTTAATAGAATTATTATCTTTAATTTATAAATTAAAGGAAAAAAGTTTATATCCTTATCTTTAATTTTATTATATTTTTTAGGATTAAAATTATTAATATTAATTATAACTTTTAAATTATTTTTATCTTTTAAATTATTATATTTAAAATTATTATTTAAAGATTTTTTAATAAATAATATATTTAATTTTATAAGGTCTTAATTTAAATTTAAATTATCTTTAATAAAATAATTAATATTTAAGATAATAATAAGAGCTTTCCTCTTATATTAATTATTATACTTAAGTTTAACTTTAATTATAATTATTAAATTAAGTTTAACTTTAATTATAATTATTAAATTAAAGAAATTAATTCTTAATTAATTCTTAATAATCTTAAATCCTTTATAATAAATATATATTATTATTTATAATTATTTTAAGTTTAATATTTATAAATTTATAATTTTTTTTATATAATTTAAACTTTAAATTTAATTTTTTTTTAATAAAATTAAAATAAATTATAAACTTATAAACTTTAATATGTATATTAAATTAAATTAATATCTTTATATAATTTATTTTAATAAGTTAAAAGATATAAATAAATATATTTAAAAAATTTAAGAAGTTAATATTAAATTTAATAATACCTTTAATACCTTTTAAATTCTATATAATTAAAGTTATAATTTTTTAGTTTAAATAACATATTCCTTAATTAAATTTCCCTTATAATTAGAAATAAAGAATAATATTAATAAGCCTTAAAGAGTTATAAAATTATAAGATTTAATATTTATAATTATATCTTAAAAAAAGATAAGGGAGATAATAAATTATATTAAAATTATATTTATTATAAGAACATCTTTTATAAACCTTATCTTACTTATACTTTAAATATATATTAAGAATAATATCTTTCTTTATTATAAAAATATCTTTTATAAATCTTATTTTATTTATACTTTAAATTTAGGGTAATACTACTATTACAGCCCCTTTGCCTATAAATATAGCCCCTATTTACCTATAGATATAGCCCTCCTTATAGGGTTTAGCGTTATACTAGCTAGGTAACGCCTTTATCGTAATATATAATATATAAAAGTTATTAGACAGCCGGATTAATTACTTATAATAAAAGGCCTAAATTATCTATTTATTATAATCTTTATTAATAAGTTTTTCTTTATTATAGATAATCTAATTAGCTAGATTTTTACCTAGCTATACTATTATACTATTAGGTTACTAGTCTATAGGTATTAAAATTACCTTATACCTACGGCGTTATAGTTATATTATATCTACGCCTTATAAGCCTCTTAATTAGTATTACTATTATCGTAGCTATTAATAGTCTTACTAGAGGTATAATAGTTAGTATAGTTATTTTAATACCTCGCCCTCTACCTTACTATTATAGTAGCTAGGTAAGAAAGCCCCTAATTATACTATATCTCCTTAGTATAGTTATTAGAGCTTCTCCTTTATTAGATATTACTATTATAAATGCGTTTATAAAGAATATATCTTACCTCTTATCCTCCTCTTATTACTTTATTTAGCTTATAGTAATACCCGCCCTATATCCTCCTCTTATAGATATAAACCCTCTTCTTACTTTACTACTTACTCTACCTAGGCGTCCTAGTAGGCTAATATAAGGTAGTAGGGTTTAGGAGCTTTATTATAAGAGGTATTATTTAATAGCTTTAAATTATAAGGGATCTTATTAAATAGATTATTACGCCGCTAATTTAATATATATAAGAAGGTCTCTTAGGCCTCTTAATCTACCTTTTATACATATAATAGCTAGTTCTTAGATAGTTAGTAGTAGATTAAGGAGATTATTATCTTCTAACTTATTAATATATATTTAAGTAAGGTAAGAGGTAGGGTTCTTAAATTACTAGTATATATAGATATTATAAAGGCGTAAAACCCTAGTATCTTCTTTTATATAATCCCTAATCTTATAAGTATATAATAAGCTTAACGTAGTTATAAATATATTTATATATATAGCTAGTACCCTATTACCGAGCTTCTTATACTACTTAATAATAAGCTTAAGGGTAAATAGAGTAATATAGGTAATAATATTATAAAGGACTAAAATCTATAATTTGTAAGGAGTATATATCTTTACTATCTTAATAGTACCTTTATAATTTAACTTTTAATAATTAAGTAATATCCTAACCTTTTTAATTATAACCTTAAGGTTACTTAGGTAAATTTAGTAGCTATCTTATTTAGAATTTAAGTAGATAGTCTAGTATTACTACTTACCTATAAAGAATTTAAGCTCTCTTTTTAATCTTATATAGCTACTTTTAGCCTCTAAACTTATAGTATTTATAAAGTATAGAATAGAATTTATATAAGCCCTAATAAACTTCCTCTTATAAGGATTAATCTAGTACTTAATAAGGTATATATAAATTAAAGGATTATAATTATTATAAATATCTTACAATATATCTTATATTATAATAAACTTAGTAATTATAGATATATAAATAACTATTTATTAACTACTTTGAAACTCTTCCTAATCCTCCTTTATATTAAGCTTACTCTTATAATTAAATATGATATCTTTATTAATATACTAGATATATAGTATATAACGCATATTAGGAAATACTAAGTAGAGCGTAAGGATAAGTACTACCTTATAATCTAGAATATTAATAATTAGTTTAGATTAATATATTATATAATTATTATAAAGCCTACTTATAATCTTCTTCCTCCTCCCTTTTAAGGAAGTAGAAGGTGAGTTATATTAAGAGCTATAATACTAATAATTATAAAGAGAGGTATTTTATACTTATTAGTCTTATAAGTATAATTTATAATAAGCACTTCCTAATTTAACTTTAATATTTTATAATAAGAGCTTTATAAGAAGAATAGGTATATAATTTACTCCTTATAATCCTTTAGGTATTTAATATATTAGTCCCCCTTATAAAGCTATTAGAGTATTATATATATAAGTATTAATAGGCCTATATTAACTCTCTTTATATATATCCTCTTATTATAAATATCCTCTAGCTTAAAGATAGGATTATCCTTATTATAAGTCTAATATAGAGTAGTAATAATTTAAGTAGGTATATTACTAATAACTATCTACCTCTAGATAATATTCTTAATATCTAATATTATAATAGTAGCTTTATAAGCTTAATAGGTAACCTTCTTTATATTAGTATAATTATAAGACGCGTTTAATACTATTAGATATTAAACTCTAGTAAAGTAATCCTAGTTTATTATTACCTTAAATAGATAGTTAATAATTTAAGAGGTATTATATAATCTCTTTTATCCTTAAGGCTATATCTCTTTACCCTTATAATTATAAAAGAATTAAGATTTATACTTTTCTCCTTTTTTATTAAGAATTATTTACTAAATCTTAATAGCGTAGCTATACTCCTTTATATACTTATTAATCTAGTCTTTTAGACCCTTTAAAGAGGTATCTATAAGGCTATCTAGTAGTAGTATTAGGTTAGAAGATATAGTAGATATAATATACTTTATTAAATAAAAATATATAAACCGCGATATATTATATATTATAATAAGGGCGTTACCTAGCTAGCATAATACTAAACTCTATTAGAGGGGTTGTATTTATAGGTAAATAAGGGCTATATTTATAGGTAAAGGGGTTATAATAGTAGTATTATCCTTAATCTATATTAAGAATAATATTTTTATTTTAAATTTAATAAATTTAAAAAAGTCTTAAAAAAGTTTATTATTATTATAATTATAAATATAAATAATTTAAAGAAATAAAAGTTAAGTAAAACCTTTATTAAATTTAAATTTATAAATTATATTAATAACTTTTTAATTTCTAATTTTATTAATAAAAAAATTATTTATTTTATAATAATACTAATTCTCTTAACTTTTGTATTTAAAATAAGTAATATAATTATTATAAATGTAAGATATAATTTATATATTTTTTAAAATTATAATATATTTATAAATTTAAAATTAATTAAAAATCTTTATATTATTAAGGATATTAATAATATTTAATATTCTTTATAAAAATATAAAATTATTAAGCTTGATTATAATATTAATAATATAATATTATTTATATTTATTTTAAATATATAATAAGTTTTTAATTTAAATATTAAATATTTATTATTAATAAACTAACTCTTTAATATTAATATTAATATAATGTATTAAAAGAATAATTATATTATCTTTAAAGACTTTATAACCTTTAATATTAATTAATTTGTAAGAATTTATATTTTAAATATATAAAAGCCTTTAATTCTTAATACTTATAATATTTCCTTAAATAAAAATTAAAAATTATAATATACTTATATAAAATACTTCAAATAATAAAGTATTAACAAGTTATTTATAATAATAATTAATATTAATCTCTTAAAGTTTATTATTAATAAATTTATTTATAAATATTATATTTAAAGTTATTAAAAAGTAATATCTGATAAATATATTATTTAATTAAGGGAATATTTAATAAAATTTATTTATAATAATAATAATAATTTATTTACTTTAAGGGGGTTTAAAGTAAGTAAATATTTTATAATTTCTAAAGATAATATTATATATCTTTTAATTATATTTTATCTTAAGAATAAAAGTAATACCTTTAAATTATTTTAATATTACAAAATTATATTTAAATACTTTAAATACTTTAAATATTATATTTATTATTTTTAAATTAATAATAAGGATAAATATATTAATATTACTTTTATTAACTTCCTTAAAAATTAAGATAATTATTATTTATTAATAATACTTAATAACTCCTAAATTAATAATAAAGTAAAATATTTTAAATAAATATTATTATATAAAATATAACTAATTTTATAAAGTTTTAATTTTAATAAATCCTTTTAACTTAAAGTTATTTAAATAATTAATTATTTTATGTTTTAATTATTTAATATTAACTTAAGTAAGATATCCTTTAAAATATAATATAAATTAAAATTAAAATTTTCTTATTTATAAATAATTAACTTTATAACTTATACCTTATATTATATTTAAAAGAAATTAAAAGATAAGGATAATAAATACTATTTATTAAAATATAAAAGGGATTATATCTTTTATTTATAAAACTTTATAAGAAGATAAATTATTTAAATTAATATTATTTATTTTTAAGAAAAATAACCATAATATATTAATATTAAATAAGATATAGAAATTATTTTAATTTAAGTTAATAAATAGTTATAAATATCTATTTTAAGGGAAAATCATAAGAAATAAAATATTAACCTTATAATCCTTATTATAAATTTAACTTTATAATTAAGTATTAGAATATATAATTACTTTATTAATATAAGATTATCTTAAGTTAATCATACTTAATTTATATAATTTCTTATTAAATCTTTTAAATATAATAGCCCTTATACTTTTAATTAATATAAATAAATTTAAGTTATTTAAATTAAAGACTTATTAATAAATATTAAAAGATAAATTTAATATTTAATAAAATTTAAATTTAAATAATAAAATTAAATCTTTATAAGAAAATAATATATAAATAGTAATCCTATTATCCTTAAATAAATATATATTAAAAGGTAAATATAATCCTTAAGGGGAAATTATATAATATAAGGTATATTAAGTTCTTTAAGGATTTAAATGATATAAAGGTATTAATTATAATAAAACTTTTACTTTAATAACTAAGCTTATAAGTTATAAAGCTATCTTTATATTAATAACTACTATAAATTAAAACTTTTAATAAATAAAAATTAAGATAGCTTTCCTTTATAATAATATAAATAAAGAGATTTATATTAAATAATTTATAAGTTATAAAGAAGATAAGGGAATTTATTAACTCTTTAAAATACTTTATAAATTTAAATAATTATTATAAATATAATATTATACCTTTATTAGCTTTATAAAAGATTTAAGCTTAATACCTTTATTTATTAACTTAAATATATTTATTAAGTTTAAGAAGGGGATATTAATAGCCTTATATATAGATAATATTTTAATTATAAGATTTAGTAAGGAAGTTATTTAATATATTAGAAATACTTTAAATAATAAATTTAAGATTATATATATATTATCTTAATATAATAATTACCTAGAATTAATAATAATAAGTATTATATCTAAGTTAAGCTATTTATATTAAAAAGGTATTATAAAACTTTAATATATAAGAATAGAAATAAATACCTACTTAAATAAGGTTAATGTTAGGCGTAGTCTGTTAATTAGTATATTAATTGATTGTCCTATCTATCTATAAGATAGAAAGCTATTAAGGTATTACTAAGATAAATCCTTAGTAATACTTAATAAAGTAAGAGTAATTCGTGATAATATATTAATAGTAAAAGAATATATCAACGTCCTTATCAATTAATAGTAATAGCGACTTACTCTTCTTAATATTTAGGTATATTAGTAGTTTAAATAATTTATCTATATTTAGGCCTTTTATTCACCTTCTTATAATTATCTATTAAGTTTATAGTATTTTATAACTCCTTAATATTTATCTATTAATTATATTATGCTTTATAACCTTTTTATCTTATAAGGTATTCTATAGTAAGGCTATATCCTTTCTAAATAAGGTATTTATTAAGTACCTTATTAAGTTTATAGGACTTAAACTTATTAATATTACCTTCTATATATATTAATAGAGGCTCTTTAAATTATAGGTAATAATATAGATTAGGTAAGGTATATAGCTCTAGCTATACTATTATAAAGATATTATATATTTATTAATACTAAAGAATATTAAGGTAGTAAATAAGATATCTAATTTAATTAAGGATCTTAAAGGGTTTAATAAATTATCTTATATATATTTTTTACCTATTAATATTATAATAAGTATATTATACCTACAATATAAATATAGCTTAACTTTATTATTAATATAAAAATATTATAACTAATGATATTAATTATAATAAAATTTTAAGTTTATTTATTTCAAGGTAATAGTATTAAATAATTATAATTATATTATATTTTTAAGTAAAGTCTATTTCTTATACGCGGTGAGGTTAAGTAGTTAGCTAAAAGAAAACTTATAAATAACTTTATTAAGTATCTATTTAATTAATAATAATAATAAGTTATTATAACTAGCTTATATAGCTAGAATAGTTAATAGCTATATAGTAGTATTATTTAAAATTAATATCTAAAATTATAAGGTAATTTTAATAATTTAGTTTATATATTTACTTAATTTATTAATCTAGGGATAATAAGTTATAAAATATAATAATTTAATATTAAACTTATTAAATAAGGACTTTTATAACTTACTAAGGAACTTCTTATTATAATTTAAGATAATTTTTTCAGGTAGTATAAAAGTTAATTAACTTAATTTAAGATAAAAAATATTTTCTTATTTAATATTAAGGTA
>JAABUL010003287.1_pt1 | contig 24369 bp, 24 predicted proteins | sample 5559151 | NCBI WGS metagenome assembly JAABUL01 (sample SAMN10711876, study PRJNA513368) | rock metagenome | isolation source: Antarctica rocks | place: Antarctica: Victoria Land, Pudding Butte sud | reverse complement strand
TATAGCCCTTCTACTAAGATGTTAAGTATTTCTAAGTCGTCTAGGTCTTCGTCGGAGTCTTCGCTCTCGGAACTTTCTAGAGTAGTTTCGCCTTCGGCGTCGGAATCGGCAATCTCGGCGATTGCTTCTAGCGTCTGTTAGTCGTCTATTAAGAGTTCGTTGTCTAGGTAGAGAGGAGAGATCTATCGGTCCTTAGTTCTATCCGAGTCGTAATAGTCTCTTTCGACCGCGATATGGTTCTGAATCTCTCTCCCTATTTCGTCTATTAGTAAGTCTAGTATTTCGTCGTCGTCTAGGTTCATTAGTAGGATCGGAGATTCATCCGATTCGTTACCTATCTCCTCGTCTAGAGATAGTAATATGTTTTCTTATAGTGTAGCGTCCTCTCGTTCGAACGGAGGTAGGGATCTTCCTCGGGCGTAGTTACCGTTATCCCTTAACTACTATTGTAGCTGTCGTTCTATAGCGTTAAACTCGCGTTGTAGTCGCGATACTCGTATTTGTACTCTTATCTATTCCTATTGGTCTAGTAGCTAGTTTAGCTAGTTCTGCTATTGCTAAGCTTAATTATATAGTCGTTGTAATATTTTCGTAAGTTGGCCTAGTCTAGCGCGGGCCTAGTAACCTCCCTACTACGCGCGTAGTTGGCGCTATTCTAGTCGAATGTTGTCGACGTCTTCCTATAGTTCCCGTCGTTCTACGTATAGGTCGTTTAGCTCATCTTCGATTTCCTCGAGCTGTTCTTCTAGCGTTATCCGTTCGAGTACATTAATTTCCATTACTAGTCGTCCTTTCCTTTCGCGTTGTTCTAGTACTTAGGTATATAGAAGACTAGATACGTCTGTTTCGTAGAAGAGTCGCTCCTTACGTACTTGTTCCGCTAGGAAGGCGATTCCTTCCCTAAAGCGTTATAACTTTTCCTATCCGCTTTCTATTAGTTAACGTTGTTGCTCCTAAGTTTCTTTGTTGTCCGATGTAGGAGTCGTCCCCTTAAGTACGTTGATTTCTATAGTAGGTTTGTATTTTGGAAGCTAGGGGTACATAGCCTTCTTAAGCCGTTCGTACTCCTCCTTCTCTGAATCCGTTATAGGCTATCCGGATCGATCTATTTCTTCTAGTTAGTCGAAATCCTCGGATACCTATTAGTTCTTCCCTAATCCTACATACTACCTAAAGGGCGGGTATCGGCGATGGATAGCGTAATTTGGTTCCGCGATCTATAGCTCCGTAAGATTGTTATACCCTCCTCGATCGTTTGTCGAGGGCGTAGCCGTGTCCTAAGTCTTATCGGTAGGAGACTCATTTTCCTATCTAATTATCGCGTTAATCTACTACTATAGCCGCACCTTTAGTCCACGGTAGTCACGTACATAATGTCCTTTCTTGTAATAGTTATAGTACTCGTCGGTTTTTCCGTCTTTCTTACCCTAAGGCTTTCCTTTGCCTCTAGCTTTCCTAAACGGTCCTCTCTTAGGTACTCGTTAGGTAGCGTCGATTTCTATAGCGTTAGGGTCGCGGCGTTTGTTCCCTCTAGACTAGCTAGTCGGAATATAGCTAGTACGTCCGCGTCCTTAACCTATGTGTCGTTTCTCTATAGCTCTCTCGTAGAGACGGTCGTCGATATCGATCGACGATTTGATAAGCGTGTCTAAGTTCGTAGTTTCGTTCTTTCCCGTACGTACTAGTTCGTCCTTTACGTTATCCTTAAGACCTTTGTAGTATATAACGTAAAGAGCATTATCGTCCTACTTGGTCTTGTCGGAGTACTCCTTAAACTTAGCCGTATACTAGGATGCTAATGTTCGCTAAACGATGTCCTAAACGATACGGATTGCAACCTTCTTCTCGTTACTAAATCCGTAGATTGTTTTCATCTCATTATAGAATCTAACGAAGTTGGAAAAGATTCTACTCTCATCCTTCTAATGCATAATGAAGTCCTTAGTCCTTAGTCTCATCTAGTGCTACGCCTCCCCTCGGAGATGTATCGTCGCGATAAGACATCTCTTCTTGTAGGAAGTAACCCCGTCTAGCTCAAAGTGAAGTAAGAGTTAGTTGATCTAGTCGTTAAGCTTATTACGGTCTCTATAGAAGAAGTCCACCTTAGTCTTACTATCGGTCCTACGATTAGTCGTCGGAGCTACGCTTTTGTCTCTATAGCCTAAGCCTCGTACACTACTAGTAGTACTCATTCTAAGAGTGTTTAAAGTGTTGCGATCCTATAAGTAGTATTACGTAAGTACTTCTTTAAAGAGTAGGTGGTAGTAGGTGTTTAGGTAAGATAACTCGAATATACTATGAATAGTTGTAGACCTTTTAGTAAGATTGTAACATAAGTTGAACACAAGTATATCGAAGACATCCTTAGTTCCTATATACCTAAGTGATTGTGAGTTACTCTGTAGTACTCCCTTACTCTACTCCATAGAGTAAGTGTAGAGTATAGAGCAAACTAGCTACTCTGTCGTCTCGGCTAAAGCCGCAAGACGGAGTAGTCCTCATTCTACCCTGAACCCGCGCATTCTGTGTTATACTCGTAACAGACGAGCTATATCGACTATAATTACTCGATTTACCTTTAAGTAGGTAGTTTCTATACTAAATTTACGAGTAGGCTCTCGGCTTAGTATACGATATATAACCTATTACGGGTTCTAGGAAGGTAGTATACTAAATAACGGGAGTTAATATATATACTATCTAGTATTAAATAGAGAGCTCGTTATCGCTAAACTATTATTAGAATCTATAGAGCGGACTTATCTATACTATTAAATCTTCCGTATTAGTAAGAAGTACCTTATAGACCTACTATTACTACCGTAGCTTAATTACCTACCTCTAACTTTACGATTATACCCTTATTATACTAGTTCTCTATATACTAGTATACCTCCGCTAAGTCGTCTAGTAATCTAAGAAGCTTAAGTATCGTACCTATCTTTAGGGACTTATTACTAAATTACGTCGCGGGACGTAGTCCGCTTACTATTATCTACTCGGAGTTCGAATGATATATATAGAAGTAGCTATAGTAATAGGTAGTTTAGAGCTCTAGGTAATCTTACTCTACTACCTACTATAAACGACGCCTACTAATTATAGAGCTTATAGCGTATATCTAAGAAATATACCGCCTAGTATACTCGGCTTATATAGACGGACTAATATACGAGTTCTATCCGCTTACCGACTAATAGTTATAGTAGTAGTAGTATTTAGCCCTCGCCCGCTCTTTAGTAAAATATAGAAGTCGCCTAGCTATTAGGAAAGAAGCCCGCTCTTCCTAGACCTTCGCTCTATCTTCCGTCCTTTCTTACGCTACTTTCGTTACTATATTTAGTAGTAAAGAGGCTTAGGTATAGCGCTTTTAGAGATATACGAGACTACGGTAAAAAAAGGATACGCCTATAGTAGGAGGTTAATATTATAATATAAAGCCTCTAAATACTAAGTAGTTTATTCTCTTTACTAGAAGTTAAAGATCTATTAATCTATAACTATTAGGACTCCTTTTTAAATTAGTTAATTATATAAAATCTCTAGATAGATACTATAGTAGGCGCTCTATACTTTAAAGTATACTAGTAATAGTATAATTTATTATCCCTAGACTTTTAATATCTTCTTAAAACATTAGTTGTTTTCGCAAAACTAATATCTAGTTAATTTGCAACCCCTATACTTACATTTTACAAAAGCTCTTACTTAATGTACTTCTATTTCCGCTGCTTATATAAATGCTTCAAGTGCAGTCTGACTCCACATGGTATCTACGCTATTCCCTTCGCCGAGCCCGTGTATGTACGAGTAGAGAGGGTCATCTAGTGCTTCCCCACTGAGATTCGTGAAATCACTTTCACTGTTCGGTCCTTCCGTAGTTACAGGCACCGTTTCAGCGCGAGTTGTTGAAGCGTTGTGAGTGTAGTGCGAAGATACTGAAGGCCCTTGCTCTGCGACTCCTGCAGTCTCTCCAGCATACAATAACTGGGAGACGTGCTGGGCGATTGACTGTCCTTTACGTGTTTGTGTTTTGCCGTGTACCGATGCATTGGCGGCGATTGCAATATCGAACTTGGCGTTGTTGACAGCGTCTTCCACCAAATGAAGCGCCCATTCAGCTGCCGGGTACCTTTCCCCAAGGTTGTCGAGAATTTTCACACAATGACAGAACCCTTGCAATGCTTCCATTCGAGTGACGTCGTTGCTTGATTTGAGGTCATCGAGATGGACCATGATAGCCGGCAGTAAGAGCGTGAGAGTTGAAGTAGGAAGGAACTTTTCGAGCTTGAGATTCACGAGGTCGAGGACGATGTTAGCGATGTCCCGGGAAGCTCTGCTCGCGATGTCAGATGAGGCGGCCTGAGAAGAATGGTATTGCCGAAGTGTAGCCATGCGGACAGATGGCAAGGCTTGGGATTTGTTCAGCGTTGATACTGTGGCGAGGTACACCATGTGTAGCACGGCTCGGTGGATGATAAATGATGCTCCAACATCTACCGCTTCCGCGGCACTCGAAGTGGTGTAGAGACAACGTGCTGGAAGATCCTGGACCCAATCGGTAAGCTCGATGTCGTTTAGCTGTTTTTTGTCAACCTGATGCTCCTTATCGACAAAATGCGATAGGCTTGAGTGCCCGGTATCCTTATGGCGAAACGCTAGCCCGTGCTCTTTCACCAGGTTGTAATATGCAGGCATAACACAGTTTATGCATGAGCAAAGTTTGGCCATGGCAATACACATTGTGGCCAGATCCGTCTGCAACGCAGAATCTCTCAAAAGCTCACAGTCTTTCAAGATGCTCAGGTCATCAACCGACAACCCCTGGATCTCGAAGTCGTCCAACGTAAGCATGGGTGCGTCGAAGTCATTATGTTTGATCCTAGGAGGTCGGCTCAGACCAAGTGAGATGAGACGGTCTCTCATGAAGCAGGACCACCATATCCGCCTCCACAGACCCCCTTTCCTGTTGTCAAGATAGGGGGTCTTTTGTTTTCTGTGGAGGCCAATGGTTTGCGCAAGGGATGCAGCGATCCCCATCCAGTGCCATATATCCTTTTGGCTTTCTCCAGTATCGAACCAGTATGTCATAAGTAGAAGAGATTGTACAACAGCGATGCGATCATCCTCGGCGTCTGAATCGTAAAGTATCTAAGATTGACAGTGAGTAACTTCATGCTCCATAGATATGCGAGGTATCAGCTCACCTTGACCCTGTGATAGAAAGCCTTCCTGGCCGCCCTGCGGGTTCTGTAGCCTGCCGCATTCAGGCTCGCCATATCCACGAAAGCAGTTCCTGCAAACATGATAGCTTGAAAGAGCAACAGACTGACTTGCCCATGCTGTTCAGTCCCGCGGTCGATAATGCGCAAAAAGCTGTGAAGCTCGATCGTTGGCATGTACGGGTACACGTACTCGACGTAACGCTGTAGTAGCTCGTCTCGAAAGTTGCTGTTGGGTAGGGAGAGACCGCCTTTCGCATGGAGGTAATTCAAGTCCTCTTCCGTAAGGTGCGAGGGTAATGGTTTGATGTAGGTTGGTAGTGGCTGAGTTGCATTCCACCTTAGCGGCGTCAAGGGGGCATCGACACTGACGGGGCGGGGGTTCATAGCAGCGAGAATACCGTCGTGGACGCTAGACGACGGAGGCTGGAACCCCGAAGCAAGGTCAGACCAAAAATTGTTGAGTTCAGCCTCGCCCGTCGCGTGCCTCAGTAGTTGGCTCGAGTCTGGTAGAAGCAATCAGTTCCCTGTTTGCCAGTGACTTGTGAACGGCCAGTGCGTACTTTCAAAATTCTCGGGGCACAAAAACGTGTTGTAAACATCGGCGCTATCTACAGATCGACCGCTGTCGCAGTCGTGGGCTCTCCCCGATTCAGCGTCTGTTATGGCGCCGAAGTCACCAGGATTAGAAGCTTTTTCGGCATTGGCGCGAGTAAGGTCGCGCAGTGGCACTTCGGGGAGTTCGTCGGTGACGGCGACGGAATGTGTTCTGCTATTTCTGTTTGCCATCGAGAAGACAAGGTTATTACTACGGTCATGACGAGGCAGACGGTTCTCCCAGCATACCTTCTCCGTCGACTCGTTGTCACCACGCACGCGACCTCGTCCATCCTACAGTTTGCACAGGGTATCCCTTCCGCCACGTTGCATCGGACTTTGCGCGCCCGACAGGACAAACACGCCCTGGAAGCTCGCTTTCTTTTCGGCTTGCCGTGGTGCGCGAGCGCGAATTCGGAGCTGCTGGCGGCTCGTTGTGGTTGTGGTGGAGAGACAGCTGGTTGACGTGGGTGGACTTCCGCGGAGTCAACATGTCCTCCAAGTGCCACCGCGGTGTCGTCGAGCGTGAGGAAGGCCATGACGGAAACAGATGCGTCGTCTGGAAAGGTGGATGTGAGCAGGAGGAAGGGTGCGGCTTCCTTCACTTTAGCACCCCCGCTGGGGCCGCAAGGGGCTTTATGGCCTAGTCGTAAGCGAGTGGAGACGGCAAGGCGGGGGATGGCGGGGAATCCATCGCCCGTGACTCTTCAACATCCGAACCTCGCACGACCAACTTGGCACTGTTCTCGCGCACGCTCACCGTGATTCCTCGACGCCACCAAGAATCAACATTCACGCTTGCTGTGGATACGTAGCCCATCCCACTTGCAGACGCCACTCATAACGCAGCAAGGTGCGGACCGCAAAACAGCGACTGGAGCATAGCTTGGCACGCTGGCTTCGTCGCAATCTTGCACTCTCAACTCTTGCACTCCACGAGGCGAGGCAGTTCGGCCGTGGAATCTTATATCGCAAGAGAGTATGAATGATGCTATAGATAGTATGCCTTCTCGTTTACGTGCTGTTGTCGCGAAGCAAGGGCAAAAGAGGCGAATCTAGATCATATATAGATAATTAATTCCAGTCGCCGTTTTGATTTCCCGAGGATGCGCCGGTCTTGATGCGGACGGGAATGTCAAAAGTCATGTCGACCGACAGGAGGTTGACGTTCCCGATCCCGTCGGCCAAGCCGGCTGCTCCCGTCGAAACAAACCTAGCAAAACGTGAACAAATCGAAGTTGGATTCTTTGACTCCCATTGTAATTATTATCGGCACGTAGACGAGTGGGCATGCTATCTATAGTTATTAAGACTCTTTTGCGTTATAGAACTCCACGATCTAAACGCCTCTCGGCGGACGTCTTCGATAGAGCCGCGAGGCGCCTTTCGAAACGCTATCTTAGATACTCCCGCGTACGTCTCTACAACAGAAATATCGGGAGAACCCTTCGCGTTTATATAGTAATGTTGAGGCATTGCCCTATACAAGGGTGGGAGGGTGTATGTATCGAGAAAAGAGAGATTGCGACGAGGTACGGAAGCTGCCGTGTTCACGTTTTGTTGGCCACGCCTTGCACCGGCAATAATCTGGAAATTGCTCTTCTAGTCATTTTCAAAAATGTTTTCAACGTTCGTTGCGATGCTGTTTACCGCAGTTATTTTGAATAGCTGCACATCTATCACTGTAGGTAACTTCGAGCTCCGCTTGAAGACACCGTTGAACCCTTGTTTACTACGTACTCTCAGGCCGAAGGCACCTCGGTCAGCCTACCCGCGGGATGAAGCGATATTGCGAACGGCATTGTGATGATCTAGGTCGTTGGGTATCGACCCGCGGAATTACCCAACGGTCTAACCTTTATGTCTACAAGTCCTAGTGCTCAATGCGCATGGACCAAATCAATCTCGTAGAGTATACCGAGGCTAATTATATGACATATAAGCGTTGTTCTTCGTCGCTTAAAGATCACTTTTGTCGCGGAAGAGCACATTGATTGCGACTTCTCGGTAACCTTAGGATGTATGGCCTTCAACATTTTCTGGCCGGCGTTGCGACGCTCGGTACTTTCTCTCTTGCTCTTCCAGAAGCCATCAGCCTGCGACAAGCGGTGGCTATTCCACCAAGCCAAGACCCCTTCTACACGCCGCCGTCGGGCTTTCAGACCAGCCAACTCGGTGATATACTTCGTTCTAGACCGGTCCCGACGGCGATCTCGTTGGTGGGCGTTGTTCCCATAGACGTCGCCGGCTCCTACCAGCTGATGTTTCGGACTACCGACAATGATGGAAACCCGGCCGCGGCAGTGACAACTGTCATCATCCCCCACAATGCAACCTTGACGAACCTTCTTGCCTATGAAGTTGCCATCGACGCGTCCGATGTTGACTGTGCGCCATCATATGCACTCCAAAGAGGCCCCAACCCCAACACAGCTCTCAGCCAGATCGAATTTGCCAACATTCTGGCAGCACTCAACAGAGGATGGTGTGTCACTCTACCTGATTTCCTTGGACTCAAGTCGGCATTCGTGGCGCGGGACTTGACTGGACACACAGTGCTCGACGCCATTCGAGCCACACTGAAATCGAGCTCGACTACCCAGGTATCCTCGGCTGCCAAAGTTACAGTTTGGGGCTACTCAGGAGGCGGTATCGCCTCGGGAGTAGCGGCGGAGCTTCAGCCATCCTACGCGGCAGACCTGAAGATTGTCGGTTTCGTTCTCGGCGGCCCAACTCCCAATGTTGCAAACGCCATACACGACTTCAATGGCGGTGTCTTCTCTGGCGTTACCGTTGGCGCCCTTTGGGGTCTTGCAAACGCTTATCCCAAGGTTGGCCAGGTTCTGCAGGATCATCTGTTGCCAGCTACTGCTGCCAAATTTACCCACGCAAGAGACAATAATTGCCTGCTACAAAACGCGGCCGAGTTCACCTTACAGGATGTAACTTCGGGTTACTTCGACACTGATATTACGAAGGTCCCGTACATAAGCCAAGTGCTAGATGAGAACAACATGGGCAAGACAGCGCCATCGCCGTCAATACCACTATACGTCTACCAGTCTATCAACAACGAGCTCAGTCCTGTCCAGGACACGGATGTCCTCGTCAAGTTTTACTGCGCTGGCGGTGCTAACGTTGAATATGTACGCGACACGCTCTCGGAGCATGTTTCTCTTGCAGCCACCGGATCTCCGGCGGCGGTGCTCTTCCTTCAAGACCGTTTTGATGGGCGACCGACCACGCCGGGCTGCACAACGACGAATGTTGCGTCGACGCTGTTAGACGCTAGGGCTCTTGAGGTGTACGGACAAGGTACCTTGAATGGTCTGAAAGCTATTATAGCAGCAGCAATCACCCCCACAAGCATTGCCTAGGCCTTGGTAATGGCCGTGTTGCCTACTGGCATACGCTCATCGCCACCCCACTTGGCATGGCAGTTGACTGGAAAGACGGGACATCGTGTTGTGATGGCTTTCCACTGGCACGTAGTGGTACAGATGCCTAGTGCTACCAGTCGCTACCTAGTTAGAGACGAAAGATAGGATACTGTATCTAAGCTCGGTGGACAAAGAAGCAAGCCAGTGGTTTCCAACTAAAATGAACCTTCCGCCTCACAGGTTTTCGGATCGTTTGAGGTAGGCGGTAGTGTCGCTAACGAGTCCCCAAACTCTGCTCTCGAGCGCCAGGATTTTGTTCGATATCCAACCTGATCGAGCGTTTACGTACTCGCTTAAAGCCGTCTCAATGTAAGTCCCTACTTCGGCCTCCCATAGGGTTTCGAGGACTTCTTAAGTGCTAAACACCGTCCGACCTTTTAGCTTAACTCGCTTACTATGTTCCTAAGCTTTATAGTTCTATAGAAGGTTTCGGTGCTTACCAAGGTCATTCCGGACTATTACAAGCTCGTTTTAAGTTGTCTTAAGCGCTTGTAACATGCGCTCTATATAGCGCTTCGCTAGAAACAGAATGTCTTAGGACCTACTAATCCGGGATCTAGAGGGTATATTTATAGAGCCTTTTAGAATACTATAACGCTAGTAAGGCTTTAGTCTTTTATAAGTAAATGCTCTAATAGCCTTAGCTAGTTAGTAAATATTAGCCTATTAGTAAATGTAAGCTATAAAGATAAGCGTAAGTATAGTAAAAAGATAGGAAATTAGAGAGTAAGAGTAGTAATTAGTAAGTATACTAATAATATCTTTAAAAGTCTTATATTAGTTAATGTCTTTTCTAATTCAAATACGTTAGTAATACTAGATATATAGCTATACTAGCTAATACTCTATACTATAATACATTACCCAAGTTTAGTAGTATTAATTAGCTACTACTATAGTAGAGTATACGTAGCCCCTAGCCTAATATTTATAGTATTCTAAAAGGCTCTATATTCGCTTATCTTAGCTCTATACTCTCTAGCGGAGAGAGCTAGCTTTTAAGAAAAGTTAGCTACTAATAATCTCTTTACTATACTTATCTACTAAGATTATAGCTGCTAAACGGGGACATACTAGATAGGGCCTAGCTCCTAGCTCCTATCTCGAAAGCTGCTCGGCGTACGAGTTACGTCTCCCTAGTCCGATGACTTAAGGCCTCGAGTGTTGAACTGTTACACGTTCTAAGAAGTCTAAAGCCAGACAGCAACTAATGACTATCAGGAAGTTAAAAGGCGATTTCACTACCAATCTATTCTGGCCTGAAAAAATATAACAGTCCACTCAACACTGAGCCACAATCAGCTATGGAAGTTGAGTCAACGTGTGGAATTTTCAACTCTTCTCCATCCCAGCGTCCTCTGCATTCAACATGTCGCGCGGCAGATGAGCGCCAGCCAGCTGTCTCTGATCCACAACTACTTGGTCGCTGTCCCCGAACAGCAATGCAATTTCCTCGAGAGGTTTGTGTAGCGTATCCGGAAAAGTGAGGAATGAAACCACAGCAGCCAGAGCTGAGAGAACGACGAAGAAAATGTAGTATTTCCAGCCGATAGCAGCGAATGCGTATGGGGCGGCCTCGACCCAGGCGATATTGATCACACAAAGGGTGACAAGTGCCAAAGTAAAGCCTTGCGCTCGTAGATGCGATGGCCACAGCTCGCCGATGTAGAAGTACGAGGTGCCATCGAGAGTGAGGGAATAGAAGATGAAGAACAAGAAGAGCATCGCGACGGCGGCGCTCAGTCCTCCCGTATGTTTGGTGTACAGGAAGTTCTTCTGCAACGCGACCTCGACGATGAGTGTCAATGTACAGAGAACAAAGCCCAGGGATATTAGATATGGTCGGGGCAACTTGTCGGCAAATGTCATGGCCACTGCGTTCATGACAAGTCCAGTAAGTGTCCAGCCTGCCTGGAGCAGCAAGACCCCTGTAGCGTCGTAACCCAGCTCGGAGTACAGCAGGGCGCCATAACCTGGGTTTGGTCAATAGGACACATGTAACGACTTTAAGTGAATACGTACTGTTGATTACAAGCACTCCTGAGCTTACCAGCGAGAAAAACAAGTATATGGTTATAAGCGCTCGCTTCCGGTAGGATGGCCGTCGGCAAATCTCGAGATAGCTCGCTTTCAAAGTAGCATCCAGTTCAAGTTGCTTCCGCATCTGGTAAAATTCACGGTCGGCGTACTCATTAGAGGGATCCTGAGGGTCGGAACGAAGTCGCTGGACCACCGCCCATGCCTCTTCGACGCGGCCTTTCGAAAGGAGATAGCGTGGCGACTCGGGCATCCAGTGGATTCCTGCAAGGAGGATCGCTGGGAATAGCATCACAAAACTCAGTGCAGCCCTCCATTGCTCATTTCCGGAGAAGAAATAGAACCCAACCCCAATATACCCAGCAAGGGTGTAGCCAAAATTCAATTGGACCGCGTGAATGTCAACGAGCCTTCCACGGTCCCTTGGGGGAACAATTTCGCCCACCCAAAGCGGCACGCTTGCGAGCGATTGGAATGCGCTGCGAATTCCATCAGCCTTTTTCGTCTTCGTTCACTGGTAGGTGAACAAAAGCAAGACTTACCCCCATCCAGTCACAAAGCGAAACACGATGAACATCGCTGGGTTCACAGCGCCGGTCGTGAGAGCACCTCCTATCAGAACGATGGTGTTCCCGGCGATAATTGAAACTTTTCGGCCGTATGCGTTAGACATCCATGCATGACAAAATGCACCCCCAATCCCTCCAACATAGAACAACGAGACCATGGCGGCTATCAACCCGTTCGCGTTCGGCCTAGTTTCGAGCCCCATGTACGTGATGAACGACGGTTGTCCAAGAGTTGTTGAAATAATGGACGCAGCATATCCGTATGACGCTGATCCGAGACAAGTGAAGAGAACAACGAAGACCGTGTAGGACCGATATCCGCGACGACGTTCGATCAGGCCAGCATCCGAATCGTTCGCAAAGTCATCTGCTGTCGCTGCAGGGACGGCAATCTCTTGGTGACGGGGTGTTAGGGTCGTCATGACGCCGGATGTAAGTCGGTCAACGTATCACCGTAGAATCGGAAGGCAACAACGGTGGCTTTTGCAGTGCCAGGGTAACGGGTTATGAGAGATCAGCGATCCTCACGAAGCCAGTTGTTACTCCGGGGACCGAGGGCTACGTGGGTTGGGCCGTTTGATTTTTCCTCGGGTAACTCGGTTTGCCGTTGACCTCGCCCAGCTTCGAGATTGGTAGTCGTGCCCTAGATCCATTGCTTGAGCAAGCCCGGCATGCACATTACCGAAGCATCTTAGCAGGAATCGTCGCGCGAGATGAAGATTTACGGTACATGACAGACATCTGGACCAGACCTTTTCAAACGGATTGCTCTTCGATAACAGGGCACTCTTATTGGATTGACCAAAAGAGAATCCATTCTATAACATGTGTTTACATTTGGCTTCCCCCTGCGCTTCCTCTTTCAACACCCTCTTCAGTATCTTCCCAGTCGCATTTTTGGGAATCGATTCGACAAATCTGACTCCCCCTTTCAAGCTCTTGTAACTCGCCAGTTTCTCTGACATGTACTTCTTTATGTCCTTTTCAGTCAAAGTATCTCCGACTCCGGGTCTCAGGACGATGTATGCTCGTGGAAGCTCACCCTCTTCATGGGAGAGATGAACGCCAATGACGGCCGCATCAACGATACCCGGATGACTTAGAAGAACGCTTTCAAGTTCGATTGGGGCAACTTGGAACCCTCGCACCTTGATGAGCTCCTTCTTACGGTCGACAATGTACCATTTGAGCGTTCGGCCATCGCAGAAAGCAACGTCCCCAGTCTTGAACCATCCTCCAGGAAGGAAAGACGCGGCGTTGGCCTGCTGATTTTCGAAGTAGCCGGGGATAACACAGGGGCCTGCAATGCAAACCTCGCCTCTTGTGTCATAGGCACTAATATTGTTGCCACCATCATCAATGAGCCTGCCAGCCTCAAATTAGCGCCATTCGTAACTTCTTGGGATCCATGGTGGTAAGCTGATGGACGCACTTAGCTCGCATATGTGGCACCAACATGCCAACGCTTCCGCTTGCATCATCTTCCGGCCAGCGGAACATGGTGGTGATGCAAGTAGTCTCTGTCATGCCCCAAACTTGCGTGACCTGTGCATCGTTGGCAAGCAGGTCTTTGAACCGCGCCTGCTGCTCTTTGTCCAAAGGCGCTGCTCCGCAACTGGCTTGTTTGACTGACTTCAAACTGTGCTTGCGCGATAGCGGGGACATGATGATGGAGATAACCAGCGGCGGAACAACGAATATGTCCGTGATCTTGAATCTCTCCAGGTTTGCTAGGTAGACTGGCAACTCGAATCGGCGCATCACGTAGGACACGTGGCCGTCACGTAGAGGCGCGATATGTATAATGGGAACAGCTGCCATGTGGAATTCGGGAAGGGTGTGTAAGCGGCGGATCTGGCTTAGTCAATAATGAGAGGAGCATTGAGTCGATTAACTCACCTCATAGTCTTTGTTCGTCTCATTCATCTCGTGGACCAAGGTGTGCTGCGCAACGAAATTGTAATGGGAGATCATAGCAGCTTTTGGCAAACCTGTGGTGCCACTACTGTATAATCTTGCACAGATGCTGCTTTTTGCGATGTCAAGGTCATCGAACCGAACCCAATCTTCTTCACCGTATTGGAGGAGCTGCGTCCAGGATTGATATCCGTGGGGCACATGCTGACCCAGAACGTCAAAAATCAGGATGTTCTCCTTTGGAATGCCACATTCGCTAGCTGCGGGAAGGATGTTGTCAAGCATTTCCGGTTCAGTTATCAGAATGCTGGTCTTCGAAGTGCGGATGTGATGAATCAGCTCGTGCGTAGTGTAAGAAGGGTTCGTGCCCGCGAAGATGCCTCCTGCGCCAATGATGCCCAAGAAGAGCGCGGAGTAGTATATCTACCTCGTGTGATCAGCCAACATGTCGACCGCCTGTACAAGCAGGAATGTGGCAGACTGCCCGATACGAACATCGTTGAACGAATGGACGCAGACACAGTCGCCCTGAGAGAGACCAAACGCCCGAAGTCCAGCCACCAACTTGCGGATGATGCTCCGGGCTTGGTGAGAAGAGATTGTACGAGACTCATTGGCAGCGTCGTAATATATCTGCAACCGTCAGCATTGCTGGTGATGGATGCCAACGTCTCGTGAAGCATTACCGGCTCATTTTGGTCGTAGCGTTGGTTATCAAAGATCCACGTGAGGAGGTCTTTCGTTGGAATCGAGACCGTCTCGCCGGAACCGAATTGATCAAATTTCCCCATCTTGGAGTGCGGGATAGAGCGACCTTCCTTTCCAAACACAAAATTTAAATTTCGGCGGGTGCCATTGGTATTCGAACGAACAATATCCATCCAAACCTAAGGGATTGCGTTGTGTGCCCGGGCCGCTTACACCTTCCGAGGTGCTATGGCCGAGGTCGTCGGCTCGAGATACCGGTAGTGATGCCATCAAAGGCCGACTGCAAAGTAGCCCGCGTAAAAGTGCCTCGGATCGCTAGACCTCGGGTATTTTTACCACGGATAAATTTTGCGCTCTATGGTTCAGCCGCAGTATGTCCTACTGTTTAGAGGTTCCCGTTTGTAGGTATTTGGAGCGGAGAAATCGAGATGGCACGAAATAATTCCGAGCTTTGCGCGATCACGCCTGGAATTCGGGTTGTCCTCGGCAGAACCCGGCGAGAAAACAGCTTGTGAAGGCTGACTTACGCAAGACATTTATCGGTTTACTCTCCACGCAACAATACCAGTTCATATCATCTGATCGCTCCGCCGTGGACACGATGAGGATCGAAGGAAGAACCTTTGTCATATCTGGGGGGTAAGACTGCTTGGCCATCTTCATGTTACTATTTCATCGGATGGGGCGTAAACCTAAGTTCCACACACGATACTAACCTTGTATAGAGCATCCGGACTAGGTCGCGCTACATGTTTGACCATTGCGAAGGCAGGCGGCTACGTCGCTGTGTTGGACTTCGACGAGAGTCTCGGTACAGAGGTTGTTTCTGAACTGGGGCACGAGAAGGCCAGGTTCTTCAAAGTCGATGTCTCCCGTACCGAGAGTATCGCATCCGCAACGGCAAGCATTCAAGTTTGGACGAAAGACACCGGAAAGGAGATTGGCGGAATAGTTGCAGCTGCTGGCATTGGGAAGCCCGCAAAGGTTTGTTCCCCTCTTGGTATTGGCTCCTTGCTTGCATATCTTGCGTAAAATCCATGTCGAGATATTGCTCTCTCACCCTATGCTAAAGTATACTATTCCACAGATCATCAACAGCAAGGGCGAGCCCCTTGATCTCGGAGAGTTCGATCATATCATGGCAGTCAATGTCCGTGGCACAGTCGATCTATGCCGCCAGCTTCTACCTCAACTGACATCAGTCACGCGTCCCATTGCAAACAAGGGCGAGCGAGGGGTTGTCATCCTAGTGTCATCCATTGCTGCGTTCGACGGCCAGCCAGGTCAAGTCGCATACAGTGCGTCGAAAGGTGCGATCACATCGTTGACACTGCCGCTTACTAGGGATCTGGCTCCGCACGGTATAAGAGTGGTGACCATTGCACCCGGCGTATTTGCGACGGGCATGACCGGGAACATGGGACACAGGGCGATAGAGACTTTGCAGAAAGTAATGATGTGGCCGAAAAGAGCGGGAAGACCTGAAGAATTTGCCAGCTTAGTCTTGGAGGTTCTAGGCAACGAGATGATGAATGGAACGGTCATAAGATTGGACGGAGGAATCAGAATGCCAAGTAAGATATAACATAGTTTTCGTTAAAGGGTATAGTGACTGTTGGTAGGCCGGTTAGCGAACGAACCAACGCTTTTCGAAGGTGTTGTTCGTTACTTAGTAGCCTAGCCTTTGTTCGTTACTTTGTTTGCCGCTTGGCAAGGTGTTGTTAGTTGTCTAGCAGTGTTAGTAATCTTCTTAAGACTCCTCGTCGAGCTATCGTCATCGCCTTTAAAGGTCTATAACCGTACCTTAATACTCATACTAAATCAAAATCAACTTCATATTAATTTCGACCAATCGCGCCAGGGGGTGTTGCCGCGCTGTTAGGATCGGACCGGACCGAAGCGCTTCCTGACGCACGAAACAGTGTCGCATCGGGTAGACGCGTCCGATTATCACTTGGCGGCTCCTCTGTCATCGACGTACTTCACGGGTGTTCGATTCTCAGTTCTCAGCTCTCAGGTCTCGGTTCTCAGCTCTCAGCTCTCAGCTCTCAGCTCTCAGCTCTCGGTTCTCGGCTCTCGGTTCTCGGTTCTCGGTTCTCGGTTCTCGGTGCTCGGTTCTCGGTTCTCAGAGACCACCGCCTGCTACCCAACACCTCCCGCAGCTTGGCTATGCATGGCTCTGCTTGGCAAGCATCGAGTCGGAAGACTACCGCAGCACCTCCAAGGACGTCAAGTATATCACGATCGTGTCAGCAAGTATCGATCAATCGCCGCTCCGTCGTTGACTTGTTCGCAGCCCTCATTTGATAAGTGGTGCTTCTTCCCCACTAATCCTCTCTTAACTTCACCTCTTTCTCTCATATAGAAAGAGTACCGCGGCGACCATGGCGGACATCGAGAAATCGCACCATGGGCCGGGGATCGAGCGCTCTACTTCGCAGGAGTCTGATACTCACATCAGCGACTAGTCGCGAATCGATGTCTTCACGCTAGAAGAATAGAAGAAGATCATTCGTAGAATCGACATTCGTCTTGTGTTAACATGCGGCTTCATGTATTGTGTCAGTCTTATGGACAGGACGAATCTAGGCATTGCTAGCGTGGGTGGTATGGCTGTTGGTAAGTGGCTGCAAATCTTCGGCCTGTTGAGTAATACACTAACTGCGGAGACAGACCTCCAGACTCAGCAAGGTTTCCGCTATAGCACAATCACGCTCGTCTTTTTCATTACCTACGTTATCCTACAGCCGCCGGCTACAGTCGTACTCCGTAAGGTCGGCCCACGAGTCTTTCTGCCAGCTATTACGATTCTATGGGGCATTACGGCGATTATGTTCGGCTTTGTCCGAACATGGTGGCAGATGATACCTCTTCGACTAGTTTTGGGTATCTTTGAAGCTGGATTCTTCCCGGGATGTAAGCATAATATTTGAGGAAGGGTGCTCACTCAATTAGGGCCGTTTGCTGACGAGTCTCTATACAGGCGCATATCTGCTTTCGTGCTGGTACCCACGTTTTGAGCTACAGAAGCGCAATGCTGTGTTCTATCTTATTGGATCTATGGCTTCTGCATTCTCTGGTATCCTTGCTTACGGTTTCTTCAAAACGAACGGCCTCGGCGACCTTGGGACGGAATGGGGACAACACTACGGAACAGTAGAAGATCCGTATACTTGGGTTGGTGTTATGGAAGGCATCGCCGGGTGGCGATGTAAGCTCCTCTTTCAACCTACGTGCGATATGCTATGCGCCATCTGACCATTGGTATAGGGATCTTCATTATGCAGGGTATTATCACCGTCGTAATCGGTGGTATTGGCGTCTTCACCATCGTTGACTTCCCCGAGAATGCAGCTAGCGGCCTTTCAAAGGGACTCTCATTGCCTTTCCTTAACCAAAAGGAAGCCGATTTCGTAGTGGCTAGGATCGAGCGAGACCGCCATGATGCTATCGCTACGCCCTTTAGCGCTAGTGAATATGCCAAATGCGCCGCAGACCTGAAGATCTGGGGCTTTGCGGCGCTCTTCGGCCTGACGGCTACTGTCGCCTACGCTATCGCATACTTCCTTCCAATTATTCTCGGAGACGGCATGGGATTTGGCGTTGCTGCCGCACAGTGTCTTATCGCCCCACCGTCAGTATCACTCGATTCCTTTGCATTCGCCACTGACGTTCGCACAGTTATGTGGTAGCTGCCATTTGGATGTTCGGCTGCGCTGTCTTAGGTGACCGCCTCCATCTTCGCGGTCCGTTTATCATCGCCAATGGAGTCATGGGCCTGATTGGCCTCCCTCTTATCGGCTTTTCCGATAATGTCGGGGCTCGCTACTTCGGCGTCTTCCTCGCAACCACCGCCGTCAATGCCAACATTCCTTGCATCCTTACCTTCCAAGCGAACAACATTCGTGGGCAATGGGTGAGTTAGAGTGCTACTGATGCATTTCCTGTTGACAGCATGACTGACACGTGCACTTCTAGAAACGTGCGCTCGCTTCCGCAACCTTGGTTGGCAGCGGCGGTATTGGCGGCATCATTGGCTCGACTGTCTTCAGGAGCGAAGACGCCCCGGCCTACATTCCAGGTATCATCACGTGTATCATTGCCTGTGGGCTCGTCATTGTAGTCACATTGATGTTGGAGTTCAAGTAAGTGTTTTCTGGGCATAAGCCTTTCTGAGAGCTTCGACAGCCGCTGACCTGGATTGCTTACTTATTAGGTTCTGGAGAGCAAATAAACGTGCCGCTGCGGGCGGCAAGATCATCGCCGGTTTGGAGGGCTTCCGATATACCTACTGATTGTTCTTCGGTGGCGAACAGATTAGCAACGGGTCGAACATGTCGATATGCTGATGCTCTTATCTTCATAAAATCGTCAAATGCAGAATGTTCAAAATACATGCTGGAACACCCTCCATGCTCAGGATCACGTGTGATAGGTTTGTACAGCATGCAAGACAAGGCCACTGCGAGCGTGGACGATGGTGCCAATGTGCAATACTCTTCACTACCGGCTGACGCATTTGTGGGCATGATAGCGAGCCAGCATTTTCGTCGCTCGTCGAAGGGTCATTTACGGCCTTCGTTGTGCTCACAGGCTTATTCGATTCCTTAACAAATGGCTAGGGGTCTTTGCTTACAAGTATAAGAGCTCCACGAGAGCGCCGATTCGGAACAAGGCTTACCATATCTCGACGTATTCTTTTATCGACAAGTTTGAGCACACTTGAAGCCATCTAGCAGTAGCACACCCATACGTTCGAAGCCACACCTTGACGCTAGTGACCGTGGGCCCCTTCCTTTCGTATTCTTCCTATTGAGTTGGATACTTCGGTGCTGGCGGGATGGCTACGCTGCTGGCTATCGGAAGGTTGTATCTGCTTGGCTTGAAACCCCTGCCAGGTGGGTAAGTGTATCAACCGACGCAGACTAGATCATGTTCCGCATGTCCCAGTCGGATGATTCAATGACAGTCGGCGACTCACGTAAGCGGCAACTGGAGTGGCCCGGAAATGATAAAGCCACCTTCGGATGGAATGGCACCCGAAGATGACCTTACCGGAAGCAGGAGGTATTCACATGCTAGTGTTGATTATATTACACAAGGCCTGTCAACGTGATCATCGGATATCTACTAATGGTAATACAGAGTTTCGACTTACGTACGGGAAGTTTGAAGACTCTACGAACTTTTGAACTTAGGTTAGATGCTTTCGGCGGTATATCTTCACTACGCTGCAAGAACAACATCTCAAACAACTAACAATAATACATTTCCGCGGGATCTCGGCCAACTGTACTACATGTACAGCCACGCCTAAACAACGACCCCTTTAGCCCCTTAACTCCTCCGTCCAAGCGTCCACCCAACGAGCACAACACGCTAGCTGCGACGACGACTTGGTGAGCCGGCGCTCAAGTTCCGCGATCGCTACTCTCACGAGCAGCCACAATCTCATCATCTACATCGCTTTTCTTGCGCTGTGCGCCGATTGCTTTCCCACGCTACAAGTTGTAGTGCGCAGCCTAGTCCTGAGATTTATCAGTACATAATATCCGTACTCGCTACTCGACTTGACGTGAACACAAACCCTACCCAACAGCGAACTCCTTAATACTCCCTCGTCTTTGTTGGGTCCTGTCCCTTCTACACACACACACACCATCGTAAGCTTTGATATATGTATGGTCATGTGCAAACTGATATTGAGGTGGATTGACGATACTATCCGAGTAGGTACTTAGAAAGGTAAATCGCTCGCTGGTGCGGCGGAAGACATCTCACAACTTCCGAAACATATAGGCAGGAGCGGGTGGTATAGACCCGACAGGTATATGTCTCGACTCATCAGCCTTGAGAAGATGACAGCTCAAGACTCCTAGCACACCGCTTGACGTCAAGCAGCGAACGCTCTCTTCGTTTCCTTTCCTTTTTTTTTCTTTTTCTTTCTAGTAATCGGGACGGAAGAAGACTCGGGCGTCGACAGGCCATCCTGATCATCGATCTAGTGGTTATATAGCTCCTTCGAGCGTCTACACCCGATACACCCGAGACACCATCCCCCGAGTCATCTCCAGCAGCATCAATCTCACATCATCGCCAGTAGCATCAATCTCACACCATCGCCCATCCGCCGTAGACTTCTTCGCTAGAGGCGCGACCTCACAGTACACACGCTACCCGAGGCACCCTCCCCAAGCCACTACTAGCGGTATCAATCTCGCATCATCGTCGATCCGCCGCGGATTTCTTCGCCAGAAGCCTGACCTTCCAGCATACAACGCTACTGAACCAAGCACGCTCGTTCTTCGTACCGGCGGCGAAATCGTAACTGCTCCGCATCGGTATGCCTCGACGACCTCTAGTTATAGTAAGCTTAGACTCTTGACAACAAGCTACACGAACACTATCGGTCCGATGAAGATTATATGTAGAACACAAGATCATGTGCAGGTGAGGTTGGCGCCATTCTTAGAGACACTAAAGCGTATTTGAGTTTCTATAGTCTATGCCTTTCCTCCCAAATTTTCAACTTATATACTAGTAAAGGAGACAAGTAGACAGGAAAGCCGTAGGTGATTGTTAACATATATCATAGTCCAACGCCCCCTCTACTTAATCTCGCTACACTTAGGTAATACTAAACCTTCTTCTCCTTCTTCTCCTTCTTCTTTTGTAGAACACCCTTTGTTTTTATTAGCCTTTGACTTGATCACAACTATTAGGTCATGTAATATGCGTACGCGGTCTCTAGAGCGTCGCTCTCTTATAACATTGCGAAATCTATCGTTAACAACTACGAGTGTCGTATATAACGTTGCAACTTCTATATACAACTAGTTTTTAGAGCATCGCTCTCGCCTAATATTGCGAAATCTAGCGTTAACAAGAACGAGTATCGTATATAACGTCGTAACTTCTATATTAGTATATATAGCCGACGGTCTATACAATAACTATATAGTGTAGTAGTGTTTTATTTTAGCTATTTACTATTAGAGCTACGCCTTACTTAATACTCTTTATTATAGCCTTAATATACGGAACCTAGAGTATCTACTCTATAAAACGAGTAGACGCCTCGTCGTAGCTATACTATACCCCCGTCTCGATACCGTTAGGATGTACGCTAATAGTATATAGACCTTATAAGCTATACCTCCTCTCTAGCTCGTTAGCGAACTAGATATTCGCGTTCTTAGCTTATCTATAGGCTACTACCGGATCGTATCCTCCTTCGCGTTTCTCTAGATTATAGTCTCCGAGTAGCGGTAGCGAGAGGACGTATACTAAGCTAGCGACGGCGGTAACGCGGCTATTAGACTCTAGTATACTTGATTTTAATAATATCGGCTTTAGTAGCTAGAAGAGGTAGAAGTAGGCTAGATAGTTAACTTAGAACTACTACTTAAAGCTATCGTCTATTACGACGTACGGCGTTATAGCGATACCTAGTACTATAACTTAGAATCGGCTCGCCGAGAAAAAGTCTATACTAGCTACTAGACTTACCCGTATTATTAATTAGTATATTTAACTAATTACTCTTCGATATAAACTCCTCCGCTACCTCTCGTACGCTCTTAAAGCTCTATAAGTTTATCTTTAATACCTCTATCTTAGGATCCTTAATCGTACTATCGCGCTCTAAATCTTCTAGTATCCTAGCCTTTACCTTCTCCCCTTTCGCTATGTCTCTCGTAGTAAAGAAAACCCGTATACCGGTCCTCGTAAGGTTCTTGACTTCGTCTACTCTAATGCTATTACTACCGCCGGTTATAAGGATAACTTTATCCTATAGCTTACCTACTATATTATTGTCTTTTAGGATCTAGAAAGTAGTCGGGCGAGTATCTTTAGGGCCTTTTAGAGAAGTATAGAGCGAGGTATAGCGCCTAGAATCTTTAAATGATTAACCTATCTTTAGTGTAGTCCGGAGAGCGTTGACGAAGGCACCGGAGCTCCTCTTTATACGGAATGAAAGCGTAGAGAGTACGAAGTAGCGTTTTCTACGGTCGTAATGAGGGTAGGCATAGTAGACTACGTTTCTCCTACCTTTATACGCGTATCTCTTAAGGAGACGCGATGAATATTAACCCCGTCGACCTGCGGCCGCCGGGGGCGGATACAACATCGAGACGAAGTTCGCAAGATGCACTAGAATAGTCAAACCTGCGGTGCCTACACTTCGAAAGAGTTCTATTAACATGACTCGTCTCTTCCACCTTGCCAATTGGGATTATCATGCGATCTAGCCAATGGCAAGCCTCCTACCTTCTTTCCTAATACTTTCACAACGTCTTAAAGAATGTACGGTTGCAGAAGGACCCGCTGACCGGCTGAAACTTCTACGATCGTGCTGAGATATAACTAGGTATTCTGCTACACTATAAAATCGTTAGGAAAACGGACTAGTCCTGACTCGAACGTATCTTCGCCGTTACGAACTCGGAGAACGGAAGCCGAGAACCTCTCTACTCTTCTAGAGATCCGTATTCGTCCTTCTTTGCGTACTACACACGTTGCGTCCTACTCGCTAAAGATACGAAATAGACAAATTGGTCCTCCTAAACGTGAAGGAAGACAGAACTGAGTCCGAAGAGCTAGGGCTTAACGCTCCTAGTAGTAAGCGACCTACATAACAGGAAGCAAGTAGATTTAAGCATCGTAATTTCGCAAACGTCGAAGAGCGCAAGATAGCTTACTCGCACGATGCGATTATCTCGTCTCCTCTAGGCACCGATGTGCGAAGTGAAGTCCGCAGTTACTCCCCTCACGCATCAAGCGCACCCCTTCAAGCCTCCTCCTTGACTCCCTCCCTCTGCGGCTTCTCCTCCTTAGCCTCCGCCAACACATTGGGCCTCCACTTCGACAATATCTTCCCACCAACACTCGCCCTCGCATCCGCATTCCCTCTCCAAATCCTTCCGCGCAATCCACTGCCGCCTCCCTTACGGGCGGACGCAGCATAATCAAATATAGTAGCGTCTACGTACACAACTGCACTCTCTCGGGATCCAGCGCCAGCTTCTCGATGCGTAAGAAGATTTCCGAGGGCAGGTGCGGGATCTCCGAGAGAAAGCGGATGAGCTAGCCAGTGTCGGAGATATCGAGGTAGGGGATTAGGGAGTCGAGCAGAGAAAGGGCAAGATCTGTGTGGTTCGGTAGAGAAGGCTCTTCGTCTTCCGACTCTTTGCGCTATTTAGAGAGTAAGCGGTCGGCATACCACTCTTCGTTGAGCTAGGCAATGGCGATGTCGATTCGTCGGCGCCAGTCGTCCATGATGTATCTGTGGAATGCTTCGCGGAGTATCTTCGGTAGGTCGACCACGCCTTGTCCGTTCTTCGTGAGACTCCGTTCATCGCCCTCTTGCTTGATACTCTCGTTTTCCTCGTTTACGTTGAAAGTGGGTCGTGTCACCAACCGCGTAAGTAATGCAATCTACCCATCTCTATCCTCTCCTCCCGTCGCAGCCAAGCGGTTGATTCCTTTCTCCTTCTCCACACCCTGCTTCTTCCCCTTCCGCCTCGCTTCATCCTCAAGTCTCTGCAGCGCATAAAACAGCCTCTCCCTCGCCGTCTCCTAATACTCCGCCCGCTCCTGCTCAGTCAAAGGAGGCGGAGGAGGCAAATGAAACGATGCAATCGCCAGCTCTGGCTGACCCTGTAACGGCGGTAGCTGGTCGATCTGATTCGCCGCTTGCTCCGAATCCCCGAATGCTGTCATAGGAGTGTAATCGTCGTCTTCCTTTTCACTAGAGGTTTGCACAACGGTAGGCGGAGGTCGACGTTGGATCTCGAGGTATCGCGCACGCACTACGTTGATAGCAGCATCCAGTTGCGTCGGGTTGATCGAGGCGACCAAGGGAGGTACGAGCTGCGA
>JAABUL010003286.1_pt1 | contig 24371 bp, 37 predicted proteins | sample 5559151 | NCBI WGS metagenome assembly JAABUL01 (sample SAMN10711876, study PRJNA513368) | rock metagenome | isolation source: Antarctica rocks | place: Antarctica: Victoria Land, Pudding Butte sud | reverse complement strand
CCTGCCCGCAGCCGTGCCTGCGGTGAGCAGCTCATTCCGTGACTGAAGGCTTAGTTTCGAGCTCATCATTGGCCGTACCGTGTGTTCCATGAGTCTGCCGCTGATCCATCGGCGCTGCAGCATTCGTTATGGCACAGACCTAGTCATCCATGAGAACCCTTTCCAGGCTTGTCGTGTCATCGTACAAATGGACGTACATTACGAATGATAACAGAAGCCTCCAGCGGCACATGCCATCCGCACCTCGGCATGCGCCTCCAGCGCTTCGTCCGTCCATATTGCCATTGTAGCTACAAGAGAGCTCACAAGTCTCCCCTGTGTACACGCCATTTGGCAGGAGCAGCTGGGCATGGGGGAATAGGTCATCTTCTTTCGCACCTCGGCGTACGCCTCCAGCTGCTCGTCCGATAGCGCCATTGCATCCAGTACGCGCTCCCACAGCTCCAGGTCCGGCAACGGCCGCCGCGCCGCCTCCTTTCCCGTTGCATACTCGTCGACGGCGGCCTCGGTGGCGAGCACCGCGGCGCCCGCCGCGGCCACGGCCTCGATCTCCGCCGCGGCGGCGGCGTTGCCGCCGCTCGCCGTGCTCCCGCTGCCGACAGCCGGCTGCCCGCTTGTGACGTCTGGACTGCCGCCGCCGGTGCCGCCGCCGCTGTTGCTGCGTTGCGCCGCCGGCAGAGCATCCACGAGCTTGCCCAGCTCATGCATGTCCGTGGCCCGTAGCTCCTGGAACACCCGTGTGCTCAGCTTGAGCTGTGCGGAAGGGCACAAATAGTCATATCAGCGTCAGCTCATTGGCGGGATAGCAGAACAGGTCGATCGCCATGCACGCATGCGTGAGCGGTCAACAGACTCGTATTAGCTACTGGCATCGGCTAATACAAGCCGGCATACTGTAATTGCAGCATCAGTTTGACATGAACACCCAAGACCCAGGGTTTTTTTGTGGTACGCAGCAGTGGGAATGAGCCTCGATGCAGTAGCAGGGGCTGCGGTCAATACACCGTTGTGCTATACCAGGGGAGGAGAGAGTTGTCAATGGTGGTTTCACGGCGGGACGGTCTGATTTACTTGTCCAAAACGAACCTTGGTGCAATAGCAGGGCAGGAAGTTGGTGATTAGGTCCTCGAGACGGCGGCGTTGCGGACTGTTGGCGTCCCCGATGTCAGGATGATCGAGCAGCTCACGCAGCTGGTCGATCATGATGCCGTAGGACTTGCCTGCATGGGAGATGGCCGCATTGTGAGACGCGTCAACAGAAAAGTGTTTAGGGTTTACCCTAAACCCTAAACCCTAGGGGCAGAGACAGTAAAGGGGACGCAGGTGTTGGCAGGCAGTGCAGGCGGACATGATACCCTGGAAGGCAATCGGCAGGAGGGACTTGCCGTCAAAGGGACGGATGCCCTCCACCACACTCTTAAGCGGCGGCTCTGCAAATGAGTCACAGAAGATGCTTCACCGGCCGATCTTGGCGCCACTAGACATGCCGGAGCACCATCGGTTGTTCTGCAGCCTGTGCGGGCGCTGTCAGAGAAGAAACGCGGTTTCGAGCTGCATGGTGCTTGCGTTGGTGACTGGAGTGCAGTGTCAGACCGGTCGCCCGGGAATGTTTTCGGTACAGGCGCGCCTCTGTATCCGGCCTGGGCCGCACCCTCCGGCCCGCCGTGGATGCAGTAGTTGCACTGGTTGTAGAACTGCTGCAGCCGGATCCTGTCGTCCTGCAGGATGGGCTCCTGCAGGCGCAAACACAGCCCTTGGCGGGTATGTTGCTTGACCGGTGCAGGGTGTCTCCAGCCCCGCTGACGAAAGGCCAAGCTGCAGCACCATGACATGCCGTCTCCCGGCTTCCTCCTTCCAGCACTGGCATGCGCTCTGCCGCCGCGCTGTCGCATGTGCGCAGGAACAGCTGCAGGTGTGCTCCGCAGGTCTGCCATGTGCACAAGGTGCGCAGGCTAAGTAGGGATATCAAAGGCTTTGAGCGTGTCGGCATCCCTGACTGCGGTGCCGCACCTCCACAGCATCGCCGGCGACGGAGTCGGTGGTTGGGTGCCGCGGCCGCGCCGCCTGCAGGGCGCCCTCCGAGCCCGCGAGCAGCGCGACTATCTCCGCCGCCGTGGGCCGCGCCCGCGGGTTGCGCTCCCCACACGCAGTGATCAGGTCCGCGATGCCGGCCGGCGCCTCCTGCGGCACCCTGCAGGAAGGTTCCATGCTGGATCGCCATCGATGGGTTCGATTGGCAGTTGGGACTCGCCTTCGAGTCTGGAAGTTGCGCCGCAGCGCAATGCCTGCTGTCATGCAACTCGATGGGGATTGGCATACGAAATCGCATGCGCAGCTGGGGTTCGTGTTGTAGCCCAGAGCCTGCTGTTCCTCGCAGGCCGATGGGTTTGGGAATACGTGAGGTGTGATGGACATGTCTTGATACGTTTCTGCTGTGGCAGTGCTGGCAGAGTCTCGCTTTTGTGGAAAGCCAAGGGCATGCTGATGTTGGGAGAATTCGCGCACTTGACAGCCCGCATCCGGCCCCTGCGGAGGCCAAAATGGTCAAAGCCTCAGCTTGAAAAGACTCTAAAGTTTGCTCAAGCGCATCCCTGATGCAAGGCAGCACTGCTTTCGGCACAGATGGGTTTCACTCCTGCTCGACTGGTTCGCCGGCAGCACAGCGGCACAGGTCAGTTGCTGTGACACCCGTCGCTCACAAAGTTGAGATATGACAAGCTGTGGACATGTTCAGGCAGCTAGCATCTCACCTGCGCGGCGACTCGCCAGTGACAATCTCCCATAACATGACACCATAGGAGAACACATCCACCTGCGGGGACGGGTTTGTGACAGCTTCAGCGGGAAAGTGCGCTTTGAGAAAATCCTCAGCAGGGCTGTCAGGTTTGAATTGAAATGCAGTTCTGTCAGAGGGTGCAGCAGAACTGCACTTCAATGTGTCGGAGGGCGGTTGCGAGAGAATGAAACCCACCTTCTCGCTGCATTTGGCCCCCATCAGCACCTCAGGCGCCTTGCCAGAAAAGGAACACGGGAGCTTCAGCGCTTTTCCATTAAATTAAGCATGTTGTGAGCAGGTCGTCAAAAGTTGATAGCAATTTCGCTCGGCAGCATGCACGTGCAACCAAGCAGCAGGCCGCAGCCAGCACGCACCGCCCAGGCAAAGGTGCCCATTGCCGCCTGCGCGCTCATGTAGTCGTTGGGCATAAAGCGCGCCAGCCCCACGTCGCCGATTTTGGCCCTCAAGTCGCCCGTGAGCAGCACTGCAATAGCGCGAAATGAAACCGTCATCATCCGCGTCTGGCGTGCCCAGGGGCTTATCAGTTGATTGTTGAAAATCTTCCATACCCCTTGGACAGGACGGCCTTTGCGTGCTGCGCAGCGTTGCAGTGCGCCTGCTGCAGCGAAGAAGCACTTTGCCCCCATGGCGGTGCGCGAGTTGCGGCCACCTCCGACGATTCCGATGAAGGCAGAGCAGAGCAGAGCACGGCAGAGCAGCACCGTTGGGCGATTTGAGGTCCAGGTGCACGATGTGCTGCGTGTGCAGAAACTCCAGCCCCCGCGCCACATCCAGCGCGATCTGCTTCCCCAGGCCGGGCTGCCGCGGCGAGCCGGGTTCCGGATTTCTGCGGAGCGGCACAGCGGATGATGCGGCGCTGCCGAGTCGGCAAGAAGTGCATTCGGCAACTAATCCTGGCCTGTTGTTTGATGAGTTCCCATGCAGCAGGGTGTGCGCACGCCCACATTGCCAGCTGCAGAGGTGAGCACAGCTCGATGGGCCCATGTTTCGGCAAGGCAAACGAAAGTTGACATGGGCGCCGGGCCAAGGATGAAAGGAAGGTGAGAACAATTCATTCTCACCGCTGACCAACGCAGCACGCCGTATTCGTCCTCGTCGAGCTTGGTGCGTATATATGCCTTTACAAGGTGATCAAACATGTACAGGTTCAGAGAGCTGTGTTCAGGGACGACTCTCACCGGCAGCACCAGCGCAGGGCGTCGTCGTCCTCGTTCTCGTCCAGCGCGGTGCGCAGTGATTCCACACGCAGTCGAACCGAGATGACTGATTGAGACTCACCGACGGTACCAGCGCAGGGCGCCTTCTGCATCCTCGTCGAGTGCGCTGCGCAGATCGCCGCCCTCCAGCAGATCCATGGCCATCAGCAGGTGGCCCGGCGCGTCGAGGCACGCAGCCCTGCCGGGCAGTCGATGCGTGACTTGCTGCACGGGCTTATTGTTATTGTGTGACAGGTTGGCACATTTCATTCTTTGACAGGTCCCCTGGCATCAGCAGGCGGCCCGGCGCGGCCAGGCACGCCGCCTTGCGGCAGCAATGCATGAAACCTGCGTCACAGGATGCATAGATGCTGTGGCTCTGCCAGCAGCAGGTCCGTGGCCATCAACAAATGGCCCGGCGCCTCCTGGCATGCCGCTCTGCAGGCACTCCCGCAGATGATGACTAAACACCAAGAGTTCGGTGGAAGCAACACCCTGGTGCTTGCTGTCGTGCTTTTCACACGGGCTCAACGAGGGGTTTAGGGTTTAGGGTTTAGGCAAGCTGCACAGGACCCAGCAGCTGACAGCTGCCCCAGGCGAGGCGCGGAGCGGCCGCTTCGGTGGGCGACCGAGCTGTGCGGCAGGGAGCTTTGGGGACGGTGCTCAAGCAGCAGCAGGTGCACTCGAGGCAGACAACGTACCTGAAGCCGACGATGTGCTCGTGGTTGCACTTGCGCAGCACCGCGATTTCCTTTCGGAAGGACTCCTGCACCAAAGCGAACGAGCGTCTCAAAGATGTGACATCTGAGATGTGCAGGCCCGCGGACAGGAAGAAAGCTATTGCACGGCAATGGGACCCCAGCATGCGATTGACGTGCAGGTAATCGAAGTTGCGCCGCAAGGCGCGGTATGGCTGCGGCGCTGGCAGAAACACTTGTTTGGAGTGTCTTGGGGAGCCGCTCACCTCGCCCTTTGCCCTGTTGCCGATGGGGTAGACCTTCACCGCGACAGGATCGTCCCGGAACTGAGCTTTGTACACCTGCCCGAAATGTCCTGCACAGCACGGTGCGACGCCTGTCAGATCACTGCCACATGTCCTGGGTGCTACATTCTACATGCTACATGCTACGGTGCCCTGGCCCAAAACAGCTGGACTCGCTGTTCAAACGCGGCCACATGCAGCCAGAAAAGCGGCATTCTGACGACTACTTGCTGGCCCAGCTGGCCAGGAGACTTGCATTCCTGCGCCTCCTTGTTCCCAGCAACAATTGCACACGCGCTGAGCACCCAGGCGCGGCCGTCGTGGCTGCGGCACAACTATAGCTACGAAGTACCGCAACTCCTCCACAGGTCATTCTGTCCAGGGTTGCTGTTAGTTCAAAGGTGACTGTTCAAAAACGAAAAGTGGCGCACCCGCGCCGAGCACCCAGGTGCTGCCGACTGCGGTGTGGTACAGCCGCAGCTCCTCCAGCGGTTGCAATTTTCCAGGAATGATGTTGTGTTCGAGGATTGACAAGAGGCGCACACGCGCCGAGCACCCGGCAACTGCCATCAGGCTTGTGATACAGCCGCAGCTTTTCCAGCAGTCACCCTTGAACCAGTTGTTCAGGTTTGTACCGAGATGGAAGGACGCGCACCCGCGCCAAGCACCCTAGGGCTGCCGTCTGGCTTGTGGTACAGCCGCAGCTCCTCCAGCGGTCATTTGTCTACCAGTCAGTTCAAGATCACGGATGGGGTCCAGAAGATGTTTCACAAACAAAACAAGCGCACCCGCGCCGAGCACCCAGGGGCTGCCGTCGGGCTTGTGGTACAGCCGCAGCTCCTCCAGAGGCACCGTGCCCCCACTGCCAGCGGAGCTGCCGGAGGCGGACCGCACGGAGTCGCCGCCGCCGCCTCCGCCGCGCATGAGGGCCTCCGCGACGGTGCGCTGAGGCTGCGCGCTGCCCGCCGGCGCGCCGCCGCGGGGGCTCGCCGCGGCGGACAGCGACAGCGCCGCCGGCTGCGGCAGGTTGGATATGGCCGGGCCCCAGGTGACGGCGCGCACAGTGCCGCTGCCGCTCCTGCCGCTGCTGGTCCTGCGACAGCTGGTTCTGCCGGCTCCGGCGGCGGCGTCCGGGCTCGCCGCCTGCGAGCTTTCGGCGGCGGCGGCGGCGCCGGAAGCGCCGCCGCCGCCGGCGGAGCGCACGCTGACGCGGCGCAGGCCCGGCAGCAAGTTGTCGTCCTGGCCGGGCTGCGCATCAAGGCCGGCGGCGTCCCAGCCGTCGTTGGCGCGCCGCACCGCCGGCTCGGACGTCGAGCGACAGCGCTGCTGCTCCGGCTCCGCTACCTCGCTGTCGACGGCCTCGGGAGGCAGCGCTGAGAACGACCGGGTCGTGCTCGACTCGCCGGCGTTTCGCTGCTGCGGCTGCTGTTGCCGCTGCTGCTGCTGTCGCTGGTGCTCTTGACGCTGCCGCTGAGACGGCGGCGGCGACGGAGGCCGCTCCGCGCGCCGTCGCTGCCGCTGCCGCTCGGCCTCCGCTGCCTCCTCCTGCTGCTGCTGCTGCTGCTTGTGCCGCCGCAGCGCCTGCCGCATCGGCAGGCTGCCGGCGGACGGTAGCGGCTCGGACGGCGCCATGAACTCCGGATCGCCCTCCTCCGATGCCGACAGCCACTCCCAGCAGCGCTCCGCGCTGACGCTGCTGCCACGCAGCGCGTCGTGGAAGGGGGACCGCACTGGTGGCGGCGCCGGGCGCCGCCGCGTGCGCGGCGGCTGCTGCTCGGGCGCGGGCTGTGGCTGGGTCGCGTCCGGCTGGTCCGGCTGTGGCGGCGGCGGCGGGTCTCGCTGCTGCCGCGGACGCAGGTAGCAGGCGGCCAGCGCCGCGCTGGCGGCCCCCGCCGCCACTGCCACCGCCACTAGCGTCAGGTATTGCCTGGCAGGATTGCTGCTGACAGGCTGGTCCGCCATGCCGAGCTGCGTCGCCGGCTGCAGGGCGGGTTTAGAGTGCCGCTGCGCCGCTGCAGCCGCTCAGGTCGATGATGCACATCATCTGGGTTCTTGCAGCCTCTGCGCACCGGCGGGGATCAATGGTCTGCCGGCTGGCAGCTTGCTGCACCTGCAAGAGCCACGCAGAGGCAATGCAGCAAGCCGGATGCAGTTCCACCTGCAAGCAGCACAAGCAGCGTGAGCGTTCCAGTTATCGTCACCCCGTGCGCGTTTAGACTCCGCAGATCGAAACATAGGCAGCTGGTGCATAGGTTACGCCTGAGTGAAGGATGACCTGCACGATGCACTGCTCAATTCTGTGCGGCATGGCGCAGGCATCAATGCAAGGACTTGCTGAGCAACTGTTTAGATGGTAGCGTGTTTGTTCCGGCAGAGCTCGCTGTGGAGGCGCAGCGGGGCCCGCGGGTGCACCTACCTGGCTGACGAATTGACGACAGAACGCCAAACCAACTCCACGCTATCGACGAGACTGGCCGGATATATGTGCCTGCAGTGCTCTTGTAGGTGGCTGGTGTCTGCTCAAAGCTGCGTCTACGTTGGAAAACACGTTTTTTTTAAGCCCCAGGCTATCGGTTGGATCGTTTCAGCAAAATGCCCAAACACCGTGCGCTTCTCTTGCGGTCAACGCGTAATGCCACCGGTTGGGCTGCATGTAATGCGATGATTATGCGAGGCAGCGAAAAGGCAAGATCATGTCCCAAAGGATTGGCCGGCATCGATCGTATGCGCGGATCTAGCGACCTGGCGGTCAAGACGGCGGCACAGGCACCTGGTGGCAGAATGCTGCATGTCGGCATGCCACAGCAGGGGAGACTATAAACTCGAATGTGATACCACGAAACTCAGATGTTGGATGGTGCGCCGCTTGCCGGAACCTTCATGTCTTATCTCGCCATGCCTTAGAGGCTGTGTGACAACTACCTTAGAGACCTACCAGAGCCATGCCAAGACAGACTGCGCTGTGCGTCAAAACTGCACGAACTAACTCGACTACCGCAGTTGCTGAGCCGTCAGAAGGCGGGCATGCCAGAACAGTGGGATCGCAAAGAATCGTAACAGACAAAAGCTGCAGCGACTGCCGCCCAAACCGGTGGCGGACTTGACACACACATTGCGAAGGTCCCTCCCCCTGCTGAGTATGACACTGAATGGAGAGCTACGAACTTCTTCATTTGACGGCTCCCGCCGCCGCTGCTGCCGCCGCATTGCGGTCACCCAGGATCAGGTCACCGAGAGCGGCGGCGTCCATCATGCCTGCAATCCGAAAGAGCGTCAGTAATAGTTAAAAAGATTGGGAGCACGATTGGGAGCAGCTGCGACACCGTGTCGAATTTGGCATGCGTGGCGCATCTCAACTTCAGTGTTGCCAGATGCAGGAGCACGCCCGCATGCAGCTCAGTGGCAGTGGCTGATCGCTGAGTGCACTCAGTATTCGCAACCACAGCGACGTGCCTGGGAAGGCGGCGCACTCCGCGCGGGCCCACTGTAGCAGATCCAGCAGCTCCGATACCAGCCAGATCTGGTAGTTGTGCAGCTCCTGCAGTCAGCAAAGAGCACAGTGTGTGTCGGGGGTGGGCCAGTATACACCAGCATGCATGACCGCCGCACACATGCAGAGGCTGGATGGCATGGAAATTCCATCAAACAAGCTCAGTCGCAGGCATGCGCCAGCCAGCCCAGCGATGCGGATGGTTCAGAGCGGTGCGCCGGGCGGCAACAGCAGCAAGATGGGAAATTTGATGGCCTCTTGAAAATCCTGAGACTTCTGCCAGGTTGCACCAGAACACAGCAGCAGCAAAAAGCCGATAGAAGACCCACCCTGGATTCCGCCGTCATGTTATGTTGCAGCACGCTGGGCCATGGCGCGCAACATCAAACACAATAACAGCAGCAACAGGACCGAAAGGAGGACCCACCCTGGACTCTGCCGCCAGGCTGCGCTGCAGTGCCAAGCCAGCCAAGAACAATGGCGCGAAGAGCCCAAAAGCCACGAAATCAACCCACCCTGGACTCTGCCGCCATGTTGCGCTGCAGCGCCACGCTGGCCTGGACGGCGTCTTCGAAGCCGCTGCCCACGTCGCCGGCATTGGAGAGGCCTTGCAGCTGGCTGAACAAGTTCTTCCGCGCCGCCCGCAGCTCCTTCAGCCGCCGCCCAACCCGCGTCCGTGCCTGCGGCCGCCGAGCACACACCCCTGGAATGCTCGACATTTCGTCACATCAATCGCCCACATCTTGAGGCGCTCTGTGTCAAGGCTCTGTGCCGGCATTGCACTATGTCATTGGAAGATAAACACGAGCGATGTGTGCTGTGCAGCAGGCGTCAGGCGCAGCGCAGCAAGCTGGGCAAGCTTGGCGCATGATGCAGCTCATCTATCATGTGCAGACACAAATGGGGGAGGAGATTCGAGATCGCACATCTGCAACGGCGTCCAGCTGCTCGGGCCGCAGCTGCATGGCGTCGAGCACTCCCCGCAGCGCCGCCTTGTCCATGGGCCCCTTGAGGAATGCCTCCCGGTCAATGGCATACTCGTCTCGGCTGCCGTGCCGCGGCCCGAGGCTGCCAGATCCGCCCGCGCTGCCGCCCGCGCTGCCGCCCGCGCTGCTGTAGTCCTCGCTGCCGCTGTCGGCCATGCCCTGCACGGCACATGAGGCGGACAGGTCACGCCAGGATCCCAGCGACGGCGGTCTTTCTAGGAAACAAAAATACGCGATGGCCACGAAAAAGGGGTAGCAACGACACAGGTGACGCTCACACATCGCCTTACAGAGACGGCTACTGACAGTGTGGTCGCTGATTGAGGCAGGGTGGGCCAGAAGCTGCGGATCTTCCAAGTGGTAGCAATCGGTGGAGGCATAACGTGGCAGCGGCGCCAGGGTGGGCGCTGACCTGAGGCATGGCGGCCATGAGCTTGCTCAGCTCGGTGATGTCGACATACCTGGGAGGCAGAACATTGACGACTTCGTTATTTCACGACGAAGCAATTGCACAGGTGATCGACTCGTTCAACCGATGAATTCAATCAATGATTCATTCATTGCGCATTTCCTGCACCTGATGTCATTCAGGATGCGGTTGCTGAGCCGCATCTGCACGCAAAAGAGACCCGGCGTGAGGAAAGGACCACAGCACAGCAGAATGCAATGCAGGTAATCCACGCATAACACGGTCCAACACATGCATGTTGTGGCCACTGCCACCGCAGCACACCTGGCATCGAACAGGCCAGCGACAGCTCCGCCAACATGTCAATTGTCCTAAGAGCGCCAGCCCACCTTCAGGCAGTACACATCCTGCAGCGACTCCGCCAGTTCCTCCAGCCGGCGGCGGGCGCCGCTGTTGCCGTCTTCGATGTCGGGGCTGGCCAGGCACTTGCGCCACACGTCCACAAGATCACTGTAGCTCTTCCCGTCGTATGCTCGGGAGCCGTCGACGACGCTTTCCAGCGACGGGTCTGCACCACAACGGCGACCGAGTTGCCAGGTGATGTGGATCGTGCTATATAGATTGCCATCGCGGCAGTCAACTGACGAAAGAACGCATGTAACCATTTTCTTTACATGAATGTACCATGTAGTTTAATTAAACTTTACCATTTTCTTTCTGGTCCACCACTCGCTGCATCCCCTCATGCAGCAATGCCCACCTGTGTAGCCCACTGCCTCCGCCTCGGCCAAGCTGCCGTACAGGAGCACGTTGCAATCCCGGTACAGACGCTGCAGGTGGAGCCTGTCTCCATGGGTGACGGTCTCCTGCGCCATTGAATGTAGCGTCCACAAATGTTGAGTTGCCGATACGGCCGCACAATAAGTGGATGCGCCGAGCCGTGGGCCTGAAGTGTGCGCAGCCATGGATGTCTGGCTAAGTCACGCCCTGGCGCCTTGCCATCCCAACATCTTCTGCTTCAAGTTGCTGCTGCTGCATTTGTGCATTTGTGCATCTGCATCAGCGCATGTGTGCCCCCGATCAGTCCCGCGCCCTGCCGCCGCCGCGGCGGTGCCCGCTGTCGATGGGACCCCTACAGCCTTGTACCGTAGACTGAAGCTCAGCTCTGCACCTGCTCAGCTGGGCAGCTCAATACCTGAGGGGAAAACACAGAGAAAAGCTCACCGGGTCGCCGCCTACGTTCTGCTCGTAGAGGACCGGCCGCGGCGCCTCCAGAACTTCAGCTGCCCCGGCCAACAGCGCCACGATTTCCGCGGCGCTCGGCCGCGCGGACGCCTTGTGCGCGGTGCACGCCTTCACCAGGTCGGCCACGCCCGCTGGGCAATCCGCTGGCACCCTGTACCCAAGAGCAAGCCGCTTGACAATCAAAGTGCATTACGGATTGCAGGACAAGGTCCGGACCCTCGTGCAGGGCTCATTCTGGAGGAGCATTGCTGCTGACGCTGCCAGAGGCCGCAGCTGCTGGATTATGGATTGCGCGGCATCTTCCTCTGAAACAACGAAACAACCTGCATCTTTGGTGGGACACTCAGACAAGGCCGGCGCTGAAATTGCACAGGCGGGTAGTGCGTGCCTGAGGGGCCGCATCTGGCCTCGCTTGGGCGCCTCTCCGGTGATGAGCTCCCAAAGAATGACACCGTAGCTGCGCCAGCCAGAACACATTTGGCTCCTGTCAACAGCTGCCGCCGCAATGTATCTTGTTGCAGATGTGGGGCACATCAGCTCATACTCGAGTACTGAGGCTGGTAGTTCATGCTGGGCAACGCCATGCACTCACCCGTAGACATCGACTTTCGAGCTGCACTGGTCCCCCATGAGCACCTCTGGCGCCTGCACGGCGGAACAAACGACACTTGCTGAACCTGCACGGATGCTCTGCAGCAGGCATGCCGCTTTCCAGACTATGCGGTTGCGGCGACTGCAGGATCCGAGAGTGCCCTGTTGCACAATACGAGAGGGTTGAAGACGCCCACCGCCCAGGCAAAGGTGCCCACAGCGGCCTGGCTGCTGAGGTAGTCGTTGGGCATGAAGCGCGCCAGTCCCACGTCCGCAATCTTGGCGGTGTTGTCCGCCGCCAGCAGCACTGCGGACACGAAGCAGCCACTCATCATTCCTGGACCTGGGAGAGGCCGAACGGGCCAGGAGGAGTATAATCAGACACCGACTGTTCATCTCTCTGCACAACAACGGACAGCGCGGCATGCAAGACGCCATGCCCTGGACGACGCCCGAGCCGCAGGTCGCAGCTCTCGCATACACGGCAAAGCAGGCAGAGCAGTCATGCGCACCGTTAGGCGTCTTCATGTCCAGGTGCACGATGTGCTGCGCGTGCAGGAAGTCCAGCCCCCGCGCCACATCCAGGGCTATCTGCTTGCCCAGGCCCGGCTGGCGCTGCCCGTTTGCATCAGTGCCCCTGCAGTAAGGATAGGGACCGAATGTCAGGGGGTATGGTCCCATCGAGATCTGGAAACGAATGTCGTCAGATGTGTAGCTTGTGCGGAGAGGCAGGGCTGCCGCATGGCCAGCATTGATGGGCGTGGTTGCACCAAACAGCAGCGGCGCCCACCTGCGGTACCAACGCAGCACGCCGTCCGCATCGGCGGTCAGCGCGGTGCGCAGGTCGCCGTTGCGCATGAGCTCCAGGATCATGAGCAGGTGGCCCGGCGCGTCCAGGCACGCGCCGCGGAAGCCGACGACGTGCTCGTGGCGGCACGCCTGCAGCAGCTGGATCTCCTTCCGGAAGCCTTCCTGCAGTGGGGGATACATGCGACAGCTCAGTGCTGTGCGTTTCAATGTTCGGCGGTCCAGAGGTGTGCCACAAAAGGCTGGGTCCGCATCCAAAGCACGCTGCAATGGTGCAAGATGTGCGCTGGATAAACATCGGACTGAACTATCAGCTGAAGGGTGCAACCCCGCCACATGCGTGCATATGCCTGATGATCAACAGGGACCAATGAAGGGCCAATATGTCGTGGCTGCGGCAATGCTGATGTCAATGCAGTGGTGGCTGGACAGGCACCTCTATGTGCTCTCGTGTCGTGTCGTCCAGGAGGAAAACCTTGCAGGCGACGTCCTCCCCCTGATACCGCGCCCGGAGGACCTGGTGGAGATTGCCAGAAGAGCTTCACATTTGTGATCTCTGCGGGTGCCTGTCGTTGCTGCCTGTACAACTGGCTTGCGCGTCCACACACAATAAGCGCCAGGCGCCACGCCGCCAGATAGGACAGCAAGACAAGCGGTGCTTGCCACAGGTCAAGCAGGCAGTGTGTTGCCAGGCATCTTGTCAAGCAGAATGCTGCTATACATCATGTTGCCTCAACAAGGGGCTCACATGGCCGAAGGAGCCGCGACCAAGCTGCCAGGGTTTGCCATCTGGCCGCCGGTACAGCTGCAGCTCGTGCAGGTGCACGCGGCCCTCCTCCTGCGGCCCGTCTGCGGGCTGCACCGCTGGCGCCTCCTCCGCGATTGCCTCTGGGTCCGCCAGCAGCGAGATGGCGGCGGCGAGCTCCGGGTGCGACAGCGAGGTGAGCCGCGCGCCCAGCGCCTGACTGCTGCTGCCGCAGCTCAGGCTGGGGGCGGAGGATCGGCCCAGCAGCTCGCCGCCGGGCACAGCGTCCGCCGAGAACGCCGCAGCGACGTGGTGCCAGCTGCCGCCGGCGGTGTCGCTGGGGCTGCGGGAGGTGCCGCCGCTCGCGTGCCGCATGCTGCCGCCGCTGGGCGCCCGCAGCCCGCCGCCGCCGCCGGGATACTGCGCGGTGCCGCTGCCGGGCTGCCGCCCGCTGGCGGCGGTGCCAAACAGGCTGGGCGTGGACGGCACCCGCAGCGACGACAGGCTGCTTGCCGACATGGACTCGAGCCGCCAGCCACCGTCGGCGGCACAGCTGCTGCCGGACTGCGCCTCCAGGAGCTGCGCGCTGCTGCGCGGCGGCGGCTGCGGCTCCTGGGTGGGCGTGCTCACGCCGGGCGGCTCACTGAGCGCCCGCGCCGCCGCCGCCGCCACGCCGTCGCTGGCGCCGATGGAGACCCTCACCTCCAGGGGCGGGTTGCCAGCCGGGTCTGCAGCGTCCCGTGGGATCACATCTGGCCCCGTCCGGGTGCTGGAGCGGGCGAGCTGGAGCTCGGGCGCCGGTGCTGGGCCCGCCTGCGGCTCAGCGGCGGCGATGCTGCTAGATGCGGTCCTGCTGGAGGTGGTGCGGGTCACCACATCATCCGAGGACGACAGCCAGTCCCAGCAGCGTCCGATCGGCGAGGCGGGGCCGCTGTCAGCGCCCGCTGTCTTGAAGGGCGACTCGGGCGGCGAGATGCGTTGCCTCGGCGGCGCCGGCGTTGGCAGCGGCGGAGCCCGGGAAGCGTGCTGCCGCTCTCGGGTCCGCAGCAGCCACACGCCTGCGGCGACGCTGGCGGCTGCGCTGAGGCCTGCGATTGCTGCGACCACGGCCGCGGTCTGCCTGCGGCTGAGGCTGCTGTCAGCCATGGCCAGCTGGCAACGCGACCTACGCCGCCGGGGCCGCCATCTTCTAGCGCGGAGGTCTCACGCTGTAGGCCGCATGGGGTCGTCTTGCGATCCTCAGATTAATGAATCTGGTGCACGAAGAAAAGCTCGACCGTCAGAAGGGGTCCCTCGAAGGCGATAGATCTCCAGCGGTCTGGAGGTGCGCAGGCCGGCGGCGCGAGCAGATGGACGGTTGTGTGCTATTCTGAACATGCTGGACACTTTGGCGCGTGAAGGTGCACGAACGTCAGACAACTATTGTAAAAAGATGTACCTGCTCGTGAAACCGACCGCGTCAGTAGCACTTGCGCGGCTCGCCTACAGCCTCAAGTCGAGCCCTGATGTTCACCTAAGCTGCAAATGTGCTGCTGCTGGGCATCAGTCTGTTCTGTGCGCTAAGAGCTTGTCGGCCGAAATGAGCTCCGACTGAACCGGGTTCGAAAGTACCAGCGCCGGTGACTCTCCGACGAAACCCTCCCAATTAACTATGGAGCTCCTGATCATGAAAGGTCGCCTCGCCTCGCCAAACAAGTGGGTTCGGCTGACCTACGGGTCCACAACAGATCGTGTCTTCCGCATATCTTCCGATCTGTCTACAGCATGTAGACAGCTCCCGGGAAAGGCGATTAACCATCAGTCCGCGCGTGTACCTCCCTTTCACCCTTGGATTGTCGTACACGACGCTGCACTACCCCGCAGTGCAGTATAGCAGACATTGTGATCAACTGTTGACGAGTGGTCCTGGTGTCAAGTGGGAAAGGGCGCTTGCAGTCAGGTGCATAATTCCATCGACAAACGAACGGTCAAGACCGGCAAAACCGTGATGCCGTACTACGCCTCTTGAGGATCTGTGCAACTGTTGTTGGTGATGCCGCTGCTGGTCCGTTCCTGCAGCACGCACCGTAATTGCCGAATTGCTGGGGTGCATTCTCAAGACAACCACCGGCAATTTGGCAGTTTCGGTGCATACTGCGACCGCGTTGCGTGCTGTCTGATGCCAATGAAGAGTCGCCGACGGCGTGCTCGTAGGAGCCGCGCCACGATCTGCGGATGGGTTGAGAACGCTGCTTGTTGGCACACCTGTTATGCACTTCACGGCAAACTTGGAGCGGCCGGGGCCGAGGAATGCGCCTTACACAGCGTCATTTCTGTGTTGCAGAGTCACGGCAGCAGCACTCGGCAGGGCTAGCTCGTACAGCATGTGACCTGCTGACGAATCGCATGGACGCGCCTGGGGCGCAGCAGGCGCAGCATGGCCGGTGGCTGGCGCTGTGCCTGGCCGCGAGCGCCGCCGCTGCGCTGGCACCTGGCGCAGTCCTGTACCGCCGCTCCCGCTCCGGCGACGCAAGCCTGCTGCCAGCACGCTGCGGGGGGCCCATTTCTACCTCACCCGGCAGCGCTGCTGCAGCGCCGGCTAGCTTGGAGGAAGGCTCCAAGCCAGCAGCAGCAGCAGCAGCAGCAGCAGCAGCAGGTTACACACAAACAGCCAGATGCGGATGCGCAGCACGGTAAAGCCCCGCCACCTGAGGTGAGGCAGCCGCAGGGCACACAGCGCAGCAAACACGACACCGTCAGCTCGGTGGCGGCGCCGCAGTCCTTTTCACAAACTTTGGCGCGCCTGGCCAACCAGCAGCTCGGTGACTCCGGTGGCGGCACAGACGGCAGCTGTGGCGAAGGTGTGGTATTGCTAACACGCCGACGTCGCGGGACTGGACGTTGATGCTGACTGCGTGTGATGGCTGCGCAGGTGATGGCTGACCTTTTGCGAATCGGCGCAGAGCCTTTTGCCGCTTGGCGCCGGCGCGGTGCAGATGTGAAGTATTTTCAGAGTGTTTTCGGAGGGTCTCCAGATACATCACTTGAGGAGCGCCCGGGATCCGGTGGGCTTCGCCCAGGGGTGCTTCTTTTTTTCCGGCGGCGTCGCCATCGGCGCATTGCCGCATTTTTGCGAAACAGCCCGCTAATATTACAGACATCACGACGGTCCCTTTGCCGATCGTAGATGCATGATAGTTTCAGAGTAGTTTTTAGTTTCTGGCCAACTTTCTTAGATGCCAGTTAGGTAGTAGGAGGCGAGCATGTCGCCGCGTTGGCATTATATGCGGCGCCGCTGCCAGAAACTACTGCCGCCGGCGGCAGCATGCCAATTCTCTGCTGGAGCCCTTGTGTGTTGGCCGCAAACATAGTCAGCATCTTTTCAGACGCTGTTTGGTACCTGCTTCTTCAATGACCAGTGGATAAAGTAGTGCGACTTCACAGGGACAACTCCATCTGACAGCTCCACTGCTAAAATGTGGTGCTGAACAAGCGCAAGCGAGGGCACGTGCGATCAATCCAGGCCGCGCTGCCGGGCAGTGCAGTTCGGCGCTTCAGCTACTGACTGGCAGATTCACCGCGCCGCAGCAGGGCACCGCTGCTGCTGCGCTTGCCTGGGAGAAGGGGCAGTGCCCGCCTGAAAGGACGGTGTTGGCAGTGCCGCTCGTAACCGGCAGCCGGCTGTCCATGCCCGATGTAGACCAATCGCGCAGCAAATTGTGAACACTCCTTACGTTGCCGTCCCGGGAAGGTCTGTACGGCGCCTTGCCGGCCGTGACGTTGAATGACCACAAGGAAATCCTACTGCCAACACTTGAGGTGCGCAACAATACGACATCCATCATGGCGATGCTCTCATAAGTAGAAAGGCGGTTACATCAAGCAACAAGGTGCTGGGCATTGATCGAGGATTGAGAGTAGGCAGCGAGCCGTGTCGTGGACCGGCTCGACTTCGCAGCTTCAACCTCAACGTACCAGCTGAGGACGACGACACAAGTGCGCACTTGTCCTGCTGCAGACCAGGCTGCTGACAACCCGAAGCAAGCCGGCTGAGCGCTGAATTCGAGTTTCGAAGAGACACCGCCGCAGCGGCGCGCCACCATGCCGCTGCCCGCCCTTCTCTTCCTGGCGGCTGGCGACGGGGCGCGGCAGCCGCAGTGGCAGCCCGCCGCCGCCACCGCCGCCACGTACGCCCAGGTGGCCATCGTCGCCGCCGTCGCGGCGCTCGCGGGCGTCAGCGGCGCCCTGTGGCTCCGCTCCCGGCAGTGGGAGCCCGATAGCCCGCCGCCGTCGCCAAACGGCCGCCCCAGCAGCCCGCGCGCCTGGCCCGGCGGCGGCAACGGCGAGGAGGAGGACCACCAGCCCAGCCTGCACAGCGCCAGCGTGCTGGGCCGCTGCTGGGAGTGGTTGGAGGCCGCTCAGTCCCCGAGCGCTTCGCAGGCGCCTTCACAGGTGACGACACAACGGTGTGCGAGCTTTTGCTTGCCGCTGGCATCAGGAATGTCTGCTGCCTGGCGCTACGGCTGGGTACTGCCTCATCCTCCTGGTCCTGGCATGCGACGCGCCAGCTGCGCGTTCCTTGCTGGGGTCAAGGCGACAGGCTACAACATGTATGCCATCTACAACATATATGCCGCCATCGGCGCTGCTGACCCTCTCAGGCAGGACCAAGCCTGCTGATGTCGATGCGCCGCCGGCAGCACCACTAAGAACGTGCACATGTGCCTGTAATACAGGCCAGCCGCCGCGCCAGCTTCGAAAACAGCTCGAGGGGCAGCGGCAGCCGCGCACCCTGCGGCGTCAACACGTCGCGCAACGGCAGCCGCTGCCAGAGCGACAGCCGCGACTCGCAGCGTGAGCCGCCTCGCTGCTGGCTCCCATGTTCCAGCCTCCTGCACATGCATGGCTGCAGCTGCAGCAGCGCGCGCACCTGCTCAAAGTCTCGTTCAATGAATGGAGACGGCAGCGAAGAGTAGCGTGCTGCACTGGTTTCCTTGGCTCGCACTGGCTGGGGCACATGAGGACAAGGACGCGCAGCATCACAGTCGGCATGTGCACTCAGCTTCTGACTGAGCGTGTTGCCTGCTGCAGCCGCTGCCGCCGCTTGGAGGTCTTATCCCCCGCCCGAGCCGCTGCCGTTGCCGTTCAGGCAGCGCCGTGCGAGCATGAGCGAGCGGCCAAAAACCATGCCGCCGCCCACGCACTCCGCCGGTGCCCGCCACATGCAGGTACAGCCCCTCAAGGCGGCAGTCCCTCGGGAAACTTTGGACTAACCACACGGATGCGTGCTGCCCAAACTTGCCGGGCAGTTCGGGAGTCGGGACCTTGACGACGGCGCATCAACGAGTGACCGTCCTCAGCAGAGTGAAATGGAAACACCTAGAGGCATGCTGCGGGAAAGATGACAGCCTGCACTGCGCAGAATAATTTCTGCACACAGAGCCTCAAGGCTGTCCAGCTTGCTCAGCAGAACATCTTTCATTTCGCTGGCCAATTCGTGGTGAGCCTGTCCTCCTGTTGTGGCGCTCCTCCCATCCTTTAGGCCCCCCGCCATTCCCCACGCAGGCACACAACAGCGCCAGCGACATGACCCGCGTCTCCTCGGGCACGACGCCACTCAGCCGCATGAGCAGCCAGCTCGGCGGCCGGCCCGCGCCGCAGCAGCCGCAGCCGTCTGCCGCGCCGCACGGCGGTTACGGCGCTGGCGGCGCCTGGGGCGCCGTCCTGTCGGGTGCGCGCTTCGCCTGAACTGTGCTGCAAGATCATGCAAGATCAACGGCACCGCTGACAGGTCATGCATGGCGCCGTTGGTGCTTCTTCGGCTGATCGTGGTCGGAGCCTCTGGTCACAGAGCCACCGGGTGTTTTTGTGACCTCTGCCGCAGCCCTGCAATTGAGGCGACCACAACACAGCCCGAGAATTTTAATGCATCTGTGCCGCAGAGGGGGGAGCCGCCGCCCTGCCAAGCGCAATCACTCGCAGCACGAGCAGGAGCCAGGTCTCCGACCCCTCAGGCGGCGGCGGCGGCGGCTCCGGACCCTGGGGCGGCCGCAGCAGCAGCTTCAGCGCCGACCTCAGCGCCGGCCGCAGCGGCGGAACGCACAGCGATTTGCAGGCGGGCAGCGCCGGCGGCCCGCATCCAAGCAGAGGCCTGAGTCCTGTAGCCAGCCAGGACTCCGCCGGCGGCGACCCGTCCGCCTCCGGCAGCGGTGGACGCGGCGCCATGTCCGGGTCCAGCAGCGGCAGCAGGCCGCAGGGCGGCGGTCAGCTCGCCAGCGCGCCGCATGCCGGCGGCCAGCCCGTAAGCAGCCAGTGCAGCGCCGGCCGTGGTAGCAGCGCGCAGCGCAGGTCAGGGCAGCACAGCAGTGAGCAGCATAGCGGGCAGCGCAGGGCCGGACAGGGCAGCAGCGTGCAGCAGAGCGTCGGGCAGGCGAGCAGCGCGCAACAGAGTGCCGGTCAGGGCAGCAACGCACAGCAGAGCGCTGGGCAAGGCAGCACCGGGCAGCACAGCAGTGAGCAGCGCAGCGGGCAGCGCAGCGTCGGACAGGCCAGCAGCGCGCAGCAGAGCGCCGGGCATGGCAGCAGCACGCAGCAGAGCGCCGGGCAGTACAGCGCCGGGCACAGCAGCGAGCAGCGCGACACATCCACCGGCGGCGCCAGTACGCGCAGCCACGACAGCGTGGAAGGCGCTCTGCTCGTGCCGCTGGACGCGGTTGTGGACGCTGTGGTGGAGGGGCTGAACCCTGCCGCAGCCGCCAGGTAAGGTCGTGGGGACTCACGGCTGTCCCTCTCCTTTGAGTGACTGTCTTTTGCACGGGGCTGACCGCCACGGGCTGAGTGTCGCATGCCTGCCTGCCACCAGTTTGGCAGCCTGTGCGCCAGGGTCCAACCTACCAAGCCCGGCTCCTGGCTAAAAGCGCTCAGATGCCGGAGCGTTTTGCGGTGTCGCATGCACAACATTGGTGGCTGCCGAGACACTGCCACTACCCGGTCGCCGCCCGCCCAGCCATTGGGCGCGTGGCCAGGGACTGGCCATCCCCACAAGGCCCCGCCGTAGAATTAGGCGCCCCTGCCTGCCTCTGAGAGCTCCAGTAAAAAGCCGCCTGCCTTCCCCATAGGGGGTCTCACTTGGAGTCTCCATTGGGGTCTCCATGGACGCTCCCCAGGGCGGCGCTGCACCAGGACACCCGCAACATGGCCACCGCCGCCACGGACGACGAGAGCGGCGAGATCGGGCTGGGCGAGCTGCAGCTGTACCACTACCAGGACGGCACGCCATGGCTGCTGGGCAGCGGCACCTTCGGCAAGGTGCAATACATCATATTCAAGTTCGTAGACTTTTAACTGAACGGGCCGGAGCTGCAGCTGTGCCACTGCCAGGGCGGCGCTGGGCAGCGGCACCTTTGGCGGGGTAAGATGCCACACATCCTTCACGTGGAAGATCTGTTGGTGCCGCTTCCAGAGATGCAGCTGCACCACTGCCAGGACGGCATGCCCTGGCTGCTGGGCAGCGGCACCCTCGGCAGAGTGCGGCGCTCCACGCCTCGGCAGTGCCTGCCATGTGTGCTGCGGTCAAACCTGCCGGCTTGAACAGCTCTGGCAGTTCTGCTAGCTGTGGATGCAGGGCCGCAGGCACGCTGCGCTGTCATGCCGAAACCCCTCTGCTGGCGCGAGACACTTGGTGCGGATACGAACCACTGGCTGCCTGCCGCAGGTGTTCCGCGCCAAGCTCAGGGGCAAGGAGGAGGTGGCGGTCAAGATCTTCCAGCTATCAGCGCGCGTGAAGTCCGAGGTGCGACCTTGTGACCATACGGACCCAGTCATGCCCCAACAGCGTCACCTGATGCGCATGCATTTCTGGTATCTGCTGGAGTTCCTGCTGACGAGGATTTCACGCAGGTCTTTACTGGTCGCACCTGAACATGCGAGTGGGGCGCGCCATTGGCTGAACACTCCAGACGCCGCTCTGTGCTCCGGCGCCCACTGCTTCGGAGTTTGCATGCCTTCTCCCTATGTAATCACTTGCGCAACGTTCGCAGGCCGAGTTCAGGCAGGAGATCAAGCTGCTGCGGGCGTGCGCGGACGCGCGAGTTGTCTCATTCCGTGGCGCGTGCCTCGACGCGCCTGGCCACCTGCTCATGATTACCGAGGTAGGAAGGACGTTGCTTCGCACTGCATCTCTCAGCAACCCCAGAAACTACTTCTGCGCTGCTGCTGTGCACTGCTGACAGATCCACTGCCTCCACATCCTGCTGTCGCCGCGCCACAGCACACATTTCGTCAACATCTTAGCTTGCCCAGCGTTGACATGCAAATCGACGGTCCTAGTGGTCATGTAATAATGTACTTCTGTGCTGGCAGCAGCCGTAGCCTGACGTCTGATAAGCACGCGGACAAGCACCTGGGCTGTCACCAAATTCCCGGTGCTGACGCATTTCATGACTGAATGCAGCTGCTGCGGGGCGGCGACCTGCGCATGGCGCTGAGTGGCGACAAGACCAGCGAGTTCCGCTGGTACCGCAAGTGAGTCCTCGTCAAATGGATGATATGAGAAACCCTAAACCCTAAACCCATTTTCCTAACCGAGAGTGTCAGACACATCATGTCTCGCAGCTGCTCTGCAAACTGCCTCTATCGACCCGCACTTCTGCGCTGGGATTCTCGGCAGCAGCAGTTGCTTTGGCCCTGGCGAAGCGGAGCGTCCCTGCAGGCTGGCTCGCAGCATGGCAGCATCTTGCAGCGGCTGTTCTGCAAAGACATATCTCTGGACCGCCTCCCCCCACGTCAGCCACTGCTGCCGCATAGTTCATGACCATTTAATAACCCTGAAGCGACCACCACTCACCGTCCGGTTCCTTTGACTCGCAGCAGAGACCGGCGTTTTGACGCCGCACCGGTGCTGGGCAAGGGCAAATCTATTGCGCTGGATATTGCGCGCGGCCTGGCAAAGCTGCACGAGCAGCACATCGTGCACCTGGACCTGAAGTCGCCCAACGGTGCGCCTTTCAGCCTGCTGCTGCTCCGGATATGACCTGCTCCCCGAAACGAGTCCATCGCCGTGCATGGCGGGGTGCTGCTCAATGCGGCGGCCTGAATGCATTGCACCTGCGGAAGTGGCGTGCCGCGTCTGTGGCACGCCTCCAGATGCTCATGCAATCGATCTGAGCACAGAGATAGCTATATGCATGCCCTTAATCCGCTAAGACCTCACATATCAGACATCTAAACAGCAACACTGATGCACACTGCAGTGCTGCTGACGACCAAGGGGCGCGCGAAGATCGCCGACGTGGGGCTGGCGCGCTTCATGCCGAATGACTACCTCAGCACGCATGCGGCCGCCGGCACCTTTGCCTGGTCGGCGAGTGGCTGTTGCTGGCGCCATGCACACTGTGCCACAGCCGCTGCCGCCGCCGCTTTTTCGATCCCGACTCTGCAAGCAATCCTGCTTGCCATGCCAGTTGCTGCTCATGAGCTGTGCTGGGCACTGCTGACGTGCAAAGAGCAGCACATGCTGGAAGCTCGTGTACACACAAACACTGCTCATGCAAGCACACCACAAACTAAACATCCTGACAGATCTATGCCATGCACCAAGCACCTGCCATGGCCATCTTGCAGGCGCCCGAGGTCCTCATGGGCGACAAGGCCAACGAGAAGGCTGACGTCTTCAGGTGTGTAGACTACAGCGGCCGTGCACACAGCGCATTCTGTGGCCGAGGTGTATTGAGGGCCGCCTGTGGCATACCGCTCTGGCACATGTGATGATGCATCAGCGTGGCCCGCTGACTTGCGGCCAGACATCTGGGCTGCTCAAGAACCACTGAGGTCCACTGCTTCCTTCATGCAGCTATGGCGTCATCCTCTGGGAGCTCATCACAGGGCTAGCGCCGAAGCGCGGCCACATGAGGACTCTCAGGTTTGCATACGCGCCAGGCACACATGTGCCGGTTGCCTGACGCTGCTGCGATATCCCGGTCGCCTCTGTGTATGACTGGCAGTGCTTGTCGTGCAAACTATGATCGAGCCTAGGCGACCCCCACCACACCAGCCGCGTTCCTGCAGGGTGTTGCCGACACCCTGGCGAACGATGCGACGCTGCAGCCGCTGGCAGTAAGCCGCTGAGCCGTTGCTCTTCGTGGCGCCTGCTGCAGGGTGCCCCACGACTGCTCCGCGGGCGTGCGGGACCTGGTGCAGGCCTGCATGGATCACAACACGGCGCGACGGCCGTCGGCGGCGCGTGTCGTGGAGCTGCTTGCAGGCGCCGCCACGGTGCTGAACGCCGCCCGGCCGCCGCCGGCGATCGATACTGGCAAGGTCGGCGAGGTGCGGCTTGAGGAAACATGCTGAACCAATGAAGCACTGAAACCCTGCGAGCGTTTTCATCGATGTTTCATACTTGGTTTCATCGTTGGTTTTCACGAATGTGGTGGACGCGTGAGTAATCCGTGGAGCTGGCAACCGGGCCGCGCGGCCGCTGCCGGCCTGAATGCCGGCAAGGGCGGCTTGGTGCTGCCTGCGGATGTTTTGCTATCGGGCTTTGATCTGAAATTATTTGATGGTAGCATCTTTGTGACACCTGCCTGTGCAAATCTGATTCTGGTTCGAGCTCCAAGGATGTTGTCAGCGGGGTCGAATCTTGGGAAGCGGTTGCTGTTCTGGTGAGCCTGCCTACTCCTCTCACATGCACATCAGCGCCAACCGATGCAAAAGGGTTCGCACATGAAGCCCCGACCAGGCAGTTTTGTGCGACTGTGCACGTTTCCGACATACCAATGTGCTGCCGCTGCCTCGAAACAGGGCGCCCAGACGCAGCAGCAGCAGCAGCGGCGGGAGCTGCGGCGGCGGTACAACCGCTGCGCCGAGGCGGCGTTCGGCAGCATCGAGGCGGCCAAGGCGACCGTGGGCTACGAGCCCGCGCGCCTGGACGCCATTGTGGAGGTGCGGCAACGTGTTTCCGTGCAGGGACGTCTTGTGCAAGGCAAAAGAAGATGGGTCTGCGGCGGCCGGGAGCAGGGCTGTGCCATCAAACCAGCGATGTGACCCCTGGTCCCTCGACCTGCGGTGTTGCAAGTCCCGTCCTCAGCAGCTCCCAACCTTACCCCGCTGTGCAGCGCTGTGGTGGGAGGGCACGCGGCCGCCCG
>JAABUL010003283.1_pt1 | contig 24388 bp, 24 predicted proteins | sample 5559151 | NCBI WGS metagenome assembly JAABUL01 (sample SAMN10711876, study PRJNA513368) | rock metagenome | isolation source: Antarctica rocks | place: Antarctica: Victoria Land, Pudding Butte sud | reverse complement strand
GACCGGCGGGAAGCCGCGCCAGCACCTCGGCAAAACGGTCGGTCAAAACAGATGCTGCGTCCTGCATCTACTCCTAGAATCAAGCCGATCCGCGTCGGGTCAAGCTCTATTTTAGCGCGTATGGGGTCGAACCCTCTGGATCGCTACGAGAGGTTTCAGGTTACATCCATTCTCCTCTCCAGAACTTGCCTGTCGCAAGGGTGGTCTACGCCAAGCCGCCTTTCGGCGGGCCGGAACAGGTGCTCGACTACCTCGGCCGCTACACCCACCGCGTCGCCATCTCCAACTCCCGCCTGACCCAGATCGGGGACAGCACCGTCTCCTTCGGCTGGAAAGACTATCGCCACCACGACCGCCGCAAGGTCATGACCCTCGACGCGCACGAGTTCATCCGGCGCTTCCTGCTGCACGTCCTGCCCGACGGCTTCCAGCGCATCCGCCACGACGGACTGCTCGGCAACCGCGGCCGCCAGGCCAAGCTGGCCCGCTGCCGCCAACTCCTCGACGCCCCGCCACCCCCGTCGCCGGTGCTTGCCCCGCTGGCCGACCCGCACGACCGCTACCAGGCCCTGACCGGGCGCTCGCTCCATGTCTGCCCAGTCTGCTCGGCGGGAGCCATGCGGCGCATCGAGATCCTGCCCGCCACGGTCGGCCGCAGTCCCCGTCCAGCCTGGGCCGACACATCATGATGCCGCATCTCTGCCGCCGACCATCAACGTCCGACATAAGCCGAGAGCATGCCGGCCTTGCCCCTGGCTTGCCCGGCGGGTTGGACAGGCTGCAATCGGGTCGTCTCGTACGTTGGCACGGGCATCTCGGACGAGCGACACGCCTGGTTCCACTGCCGCCAGCATCTCACAGCTCTCGTCAAAAGCTGCCGCAGCCGTGCCAGAGAACGTCTCGTCAGCTCATCTGCGGCCGACTTGAAGCAGCGACGCTGAAGCAATACCCATAGCCGGCGCTGGCGGCCCGCGGCTCAGTTCAACGCGCTTCTTTACGCCATCCCGCACCGTCCGCGCCGCACGGGGCAGCTGTCGTGCCAGGGATGGCGTAAAGAACGTTATCCATTGCGCGCCATGACTGCGTTCCGGCCCAAAATGCAATCCTGGGATCTGACCAGGGTGGTTCTAGGACTGATTAGGGCTGGCGCTTACGAAGGTGCCGGGCCGCTTTTGCGCATCAACTCCCCTACGTTGCGTCCCGGAATCCAGACCCTCGAGCGGGATGTGAGTCTGACGCTTTTCATCTACGTCGCGACACTGCATGATCTGCAGTCGGTCCAGCAAGTCGGCAGCGAGCACTCGGTCGCCGTCAACGATGCCATGCGCGAAATGCCGTTCACCGACGGTATGCTCAACGATCCCGCATCGAGTCCAGCGGCAGTGGCGCGATGGGTATCATGCTCGCTCAAGTGAAAACGCCGGCGGAATCCAAGTACGCCAACGACCTCTACAAAGATTCTGGGAAAGGTGCGGGGAGACAAGCAATTGCCGACGGCGGAACAGAGCGGCTGCACGCAACTCCAGCAATAACTGCGCCGCCCTCTTCGCAAGTCTGGACCTCAAACGGTGGACGGGAAGCCTGGGCCGCAGGTCATCCCAGCAAACACTGTCCTAATAGACACGCGATAATAATTCCGTTCACCGCCCCTGGAACGCCGGTAGACGGCGTTCCGCCATCGCCTTCACACCCTCGTGGAAATCCACCGTCTCGAAATGCTTTTGCTGTTCCTCCAGCTCATGGTCGGTCGCGGCCGCGATCGCGTCGGCCAGGCCGCTCCGCAAGGTCGCGCGGGTTGAGGCGACGGCGATCGGCGCGGCCTCGGCGATCTCGGTCGTCAACGCCAGGGCCGCCGCGCGCAGGCCGTCATTGGGGGCCAGCACATCCACCAGGCCGATCGCCTCCGCCTCCGCCCCGCCGATGCGCCGGCCGGTGTAGAACAGCAGCGCTGCTTTCTGCGCGCCCACGACCCGTGGCAGGGTGACGCTCAGGCCGAACCCGGGGTGGAACCCCAGGCGGTTGAAGTTCGCGGTAAACCGGGACTCGGCCGACGCCACGCGGAAATCGGCAACCAGGCTCAGGCCCAGCCCGCCGCCGACCGCAGCACCCTGCACGGCGGCGACAACCGGCTTGGTGCAGCGAAAGAGCCGGATCGCCTGCTGATACAGGTGCCCGCCCTGCCGATCCCCGACCGTTTGGCGCGCCGGGGCGCCGAAATCCGCGCCGGCACAAAAATTACGCCCCTCCGAACATAACAGGACGCTCCGAATTTCAGGGTCGGCGTCGAAATGCTCGAACGCGTCGGCCAGGTCGGCGATCAGCGTCATGCCGAAATAGTTGTTGGGCGCGCGACAGATCTCCGCAATGCCGACATTGCCCTCGGTCGAAACCTTCACGTCGCTCATCGCAGTCCCAGCCCCCGTGCGATCATGCTGCGCAATATCTCCCGCGTGCCGCCGCGCAACGAAAACGACGGCGCAGTCATCACCAGATGCGCCAGCACCGCGGTCAGCGGCGTGTTGCCGGCTTCTTCCGACGGCTCGGTGTCCAGCAGCAGTCGCACGACCTCGACCGTCTCCTGCTCCAGCACGTTGCCGAGGTCCTTCACCAGTGCGGCCTGCAACGCCGGGTCGTCGCCTGCCTGCAGCATGCCGGCGACGGAGCGGGACAGGCGGCGCAAGGCCAGAATGTGGGACGTGAGACGGCCGATCGCGACTGCCGCACGGTCCGGCGCGTCCGGCCCCAGGCTGCGCACCGCCTCTACCAGCAGCGTGAACGACGACAGGAAGCGGTCGGGTCCGGAGCGCTCGAACGCCAGCTCGCCCGTCACCTGCTTCCAACCATCGCCCTCCTTGCCCAGTAGCGAGTCCTCGGGGAGCAGCACATCCTCGAGCGAGACCTCGTTGAAGTGGTGGCCGCCGCGCATGTCGATGATCGGGCGTACCGTCATGCCGGCAAGGCGCGCCTGCTTCATGTCCACCAGGAACTGGCTGGCGCCGGCATGCCTGTCGTCCTCCGCCCGCGCGTCGGTGCGGCAGAACAGGATCATATAGTCCGCGATGTGCGCAGAGGACGTCCATACCTTCGTGCCGTTCACCAGCCAGCCGCCCTGCACGCGCTGTGCCCGCGTGCGCGCGGCCGCGAGGTCCGAGCCGGAATCGGGCTCGCTCATGCCGATGCAGAACGAGCATTCGCCGGCGGCGATCTTCGGCAGTACCAGCTCGCGCTGCGCCTGCGTGCCGTTCTTCAGGATGCTCGGCCCGCTCTGCCGCTCCGCGACCCAGTGGTGGCCCACGGGTGCGCCGCCGGCCAACATCTCCTCCAGCACGACGTAGCGCTTGAGGGCCGAGCGTTCGTGGCCGCCGTACTGCTTCGGCCACGTCATGCCCAGCCAGCCGCGCGCGCCCATCTTGCGGCTGAACTCGCGGTCGTGACCGCTCCAGGACTCGGCACGCTGCTGCGGCGTGCGATCCGCCAATTCGGTCGCGAGGAAGTCGCGGACCTCCTCCCGCAGCGCCTCGACGCCCGGGGGTGCCGCGGGTGGGGCGGCGAAGGCGAGTGCATGCATCGTCATGCTCCTTTTATCTGCGCTGGCGACACTGCCAGCAGGGCGTCCACGACCGTGCATCCTCCATCCGAGGAACCTGGGCCAGCGGGGTGAACGATCACGGGGTTGAGCTCCAATTCGGATATGGTCGCCTGTCCGGCCGCTGCTATGCGGGAGACGAGCGATACCAGCCGGGCGAGTGCCGCCATGTCGGCGGCCGGCGCGCCGCGCCATCCCTGCAACAACTTGGCACTGCGCAGCGTCCCGATCAGGGTGATGGCAGCGGCCTCGTCCAGCGGGGCGAGCGCATAGGCGACGTCCCGGAACAGCTCCGTCATCACGCCGCCCGCACCGACCGAGACGATCGGGCCGAAGGTCGGGTCGCGGATCGCGCCGATGATCATCTCCACGCCGGGTGCGGCCATGCGTTCCAGCAGCACACCATCGATGGCGGCACCCGGCCTATGCCGGGCCCCATTGGCGAGTACCGTATCGTAAGCCGCCTTGAGCGCAGGCATGTCGGCGATGCCGAGGCGCACGCCGCCCACCTCGGTCTTGTGGGCGATCGCGGCAGACTGGATCTTGACCGCGAGGGGGAAGTCGAGCGCCGCCGCGGCCGCCGCCAGCCCGGCGCGCTGCGTCACCATCCGGGCGGGCGCCATCGCCACCCCGCACGCCGCCAGCAGGGCCTTGGCCTCGTGTTCCGGCAGCGTCCCGGCAGGGCCGGACAACCTTGTGCGCATGGCCTCCGGCAGTGCCAACGGCGGGGGGAGGGCGGGCGGCGGGGCCGGGTGCTGCAGCGCGCGAGCCGCGCAAGCGAGGGTCGCCATGGAGGGGCAGATCACCGCCCCGGCCTCCGCCAGTGTCTGTCGACCCAGCGGCGATGGAAGCGTGTAGCTGTAGAACAGCACCGGCTTGCGTCGCTCCGCCAGCAGCGCCCGCAGGGCTGGCCCGTCCAGCGTCACGCGTGCCGGGTTGGCGAGGGTGGTGACGCAGATGATCTGGTCGATCGCCGGGTCGCGGGTCAGCAGCTCGATCGCGCGCAGCGTCCCGCCGCCCTGCGCACCGCCGGCGGTCAGGTCGATTGGGTTGCGCGCCGTGCCGTAGCTGGGGATGAACGAGCGGATCTCGGCCTGCGTCGCCGCCCCCAGCTCGGGCAGGGTCAAGCCTTCCGCATCCAGCATATCCGCCGACCAGGCGCCCGCCCCACCCGAGATCGTGAGCACCGCGACCCGGCCGCCCTTCGCACGCGGGTTGGACACGAGGGCCGCCGCGATCGTCAGCGCTTCGTCCAGCTCGGACGCGACGACGATGCCATGATGGCGGAAGAACGCATCGTAGCCCGCGTCCCACCCGGCCATGCTCGCCGTGTGGGACGCGGCGGCGATCTGCCCGGCCGCGGAGCGCCCGACCTTGATCGCGACGATCGGCTTGCCCGCCGCAGCGGCCTGCCGTGCTGCGGCGGCAAAGGCCGCCACGTCGCGGATCGCCTCCAGGAATACCAGGATGCAGGCCGTGTCCGGGTCACCGACCATGTGAGCCAGCAGGTCGGCCGCCGTCAGGTCTGCCTCGTTCCCCGTGCTGACGACCGTGCTGAACGACAGGCCAAGCGCCCGGCCGCGATTATACAGCGCGAAGCCCATGCCGCCGCTCTGCGCCACGATGCCGATGCGGGCATGGACCGCGGTCGGGTTGTCGTCGGCATCGCGGTCCACCGCCGGGCTGAACGTGGCGGACACCCGCGCAACCTCGTTGTGGAAGCCCTCCGCATTCGGCCCCAGCACCCGCATCCCGGTGCGGCGCGCCAGGCCAGCGACGCGGTCCTGCAAATCGGGCGGGGCCGCATCGTCCTCGGCAAAACCCGACGAGATGATGACCGCGTGCTTCACCCCGGCCGCGGCGCATTCCTCCAGCGCCGGCAGCACGGCGGCCGCAGGAATCGCGACCAGCGCCAAGTCGGCGCCGCCGCCGGCCGCGATGGTCGGGAAGCACGGGATGCCGTCGATCTCGGCATGGCTCGGGTTGACCGGCACGATCCGCCCGGCGAATCCGTTCTTCCGCAGCAACAGCAGCAACTGGCCGCGAATGACGTGCGGATTTGGCGAGGCCCCGATGATGGCGACGGAAGCCGGGTTCAGCAGGCTGTCCAGCAGCCCCATCAGGCGGCTTCCGTGAGGGCGGGCCATAGCCGGTCCGGCCCGGCCTGCAGCGCGATCCGGCCGACGACGGCGTTCCACTCCGCCTCGTTGCCGAACTCGTCCCGCCAGGACCAGAGCCTGCGGGTGACATGATGGAGTTGGTATTCCTGGGTGAAGCCGATCGCGCCGTGCGACTGGTGGGCGATGCCGGCGGCAATGCTCGCGGCCTCCCCGGCCCGGGCCTTGGCGGCGCCCACGACCAGCGGCGTCAGGCCATTCGCCAGCGCGTCGGCCGCCATGTCGGCGGCGGCGATCGCGGCGGCGGATTGCCCGGCCATGATGGCCAGGTTGTGCTGGATCGCCTGGAACTTGCTGATCGGGCGGCCGAACTGAACCCGCGTCTGCGCATAATCGACGCTGATGCCCAGCGCGCGGGACAAGGCACCGGCGATCTGCACCGTGCGAAGCGCCGCCCCGGCCATGCGCAACTCGGCCATGTCGAACCCGGCCGGCACCACCGCGCCTGCTGGCAGCGTCAGGTCGAAGGCAACCGTGTCGCGCGGCTCGCCCGCCAGGTTCACGTCCCGCGCGGTCACGTTTGCCGCCGGGACGCAGGCCACGGCGGGGCCGTCGGGCCGATCGGCCAGCACCACGATAGCGGCGGCGTCGCGGGCCCACGGGACGCGGGTCGCGGTGCCCGACACCTGCCAGCCCTCGCTGGCCCGCTGCAGCGACACACAGTCCGCCAGGCGAACGGGGGCCACGGTCAGCACGCCTTCCGGCACCGGCAGGCCGGCCCGGGCCAGCATCCAGCCCGCCAGCATGGTCTCGGCCAGCGGGATCGGCGCCGCATGGGCGGCGGCGATCCGCAGCAGGCCCATCGCCTCGACGGTCGAGGTGCCGAAGCCGCCAGCCTCCTCCGGCAACAGTGCTGCGGTGAACCCGGCCTCCGTCACAGCACTCCACAGGGCATGGGGGAACGTGCCCTCCCCCGCGGCGCGGATGACGTCCTTGGTGACATACTGGGCGAACAGGCGTTCGGCGCCCTCGGACAACTGATCGGTCATGGCTGTCTCTCCGGTTTTGCCGGCCTCGCGGCATCCCACTGGGCATCGGTCCAGGCCAGCAACGTGGCGGTATCGTTCTGTGCGGACCCGGCCAGGAAGCGCCGGCCGCCATCGACCGCGAGGCACTCGCCGGTGATGCAGGATGCGAGGTCCGACACCAGGAACGCGCAGGCATCGGACAGTTCCCGGTATTCCCCGACGCGGCCGAGCGGGATCGTGCGCGCTGGCGGCGGGCGTTCGAGCCCCGGCGGCGCCAATCCGGCATTCGCTCCCGGCGTCGGGAAGCTGCCGGGTGCGACGGCGTTGCAGCGTATGCCCTTCGGCCCCCATTCCAGCGCCAGGCTGCGCGTCATCGCCAGCACCCCGGCCTTCGCCATCGCCGAGGGCACGGTGAAGGCCGCTCCCGTCAACGCGGACAGCGTCAGCACCGACAGCACGGCACCGCCACGCCCGGCGTCGATCCAGCGCCGGCCGACGCCCAGCGTGCAGTAAGCCGATCCATGCAGCACGATCCCCAGCACCGCATCGACCGCGCGCACCGACAGGCGATGGCTCTGCGCCAGGAAGTTGCCGGCCGCATTGTTGACCAGGATATCCAGTGGACGCTGTTGCCAGATCGTGTCGAGCATCCCTTCCACCCGGGCGGGGTCGCGGATGTCGCAACCGATCGTGGTGATGTCGGCGCCGGGCTGCTGGGCCCGTATCTCGGCCGCCGCCGCCTCCAGCACCGCGACCCGGCGGCCGCAGATCACCAGCGACGCGCCGAGCGAGAGGAAATGCTCCCCGATCGCGCGACCCAGCCCGGTGCCGCCGCCGGTGATCAGCACGTGGCGGCCGGCCAGCAGGTCAGGGCTGAACATCATCGGGCTCCAACCTCGGCGCTGGCGTGCGCATGGCGGGGCGGACGCCGTCGAAGCTGACGGGCAGGCCTATGGTCGGGATGTCCAGGCCGGGCATGGTCTGCAGCATGCCGAGTGCCGCGACCTGCGGGTCGGTCAGCAAGCTGGCGATGTCGTTGATCGGCGCGAAGGGGACGCCTGCCGCGTTGAACAGGGCCGCCCAATGGGCGCAGGGATGCCGGGGCATGATGGCGCCGATCGCGGCGATGACTTCGCCCTTGTGCTCCACCCGGCCGGCATTGCTGGCGTAGCGCGGGTCGGCGGCCCACTCCGGGCGATCCAGCACGTGGGCGAGCTTGGCGAACAGCCGGTCGTTGGCGGCAGCGACCACCAGCTCCCCGTCCGCGGTCGGCAGCGCCTCGAACACCACCAGCTTGGGGTTGCCGGTGCGGCTGCGCTCGGGGATCACGCCGGTGGCGGCGAAGGCGGCGAACGGCACGCTCATCCAGCCCATCGCGACCTCGAGCAGGGAGGTATCGACCACGCAGCCCTGTCCGGACGTCATGCGGCGGAACAGGGCCGCGATGCAGCCCAGCGCCGCCCACATGCCGGAGCCGAGGTCGAGCACCTGCACCCCCACGCGCGACGGCGGGCCGTCCGCCGTGCCGTTCAGCCCGAACAGGCCGGAGAACGCCTGCACCATCGGCTCGTATCCCGGGTCCAGCCGCATCGGGCCGACCGCGCCGAAGGCCCAGAGCGAGCAATAGATCAGCCGGGGATGCTGCGCCCGCAGGCTGGCTGCGTCGAAGCCCAGCGCGTCGAGCGAACCGGGCCGCAAGTTCTGCACCAGCACGTCGGCATCCGCGATCAGCGCGCGCAGGCGGTCGCGATCGGCCGGGGCCTTGAGGTCGAGCGTGACCGTGCGCTTGTTGCGGTTGACGGTGTGGAACGCCGTGGCGGACCCATCGCGGAACGGCGGCCCCCAGCCGCGCGCGTCGTCGCCGCCGGGCCGCTCGATTTTCAACACGTCCGCACCCAGGGTGGCCAGGATCTCGGCGGCGTAGGGGCCTGCCAGGTTCTGCGCGATCTCGATCACCTTGATCCCGGCAAGCGGCAACATGGCTACACTCCCAACCCGAAATACGCCCGCCGTAAGCCGTCATCGTCTTGGATCGCCGCCGGAGTGCCCCCGAACGTGATCCGCCCACCCTCCATCGTGAACACACGGTCCCCGAGCTCCAGGAACTTCACGTTCTGCTCGGCGATCAGCAGCGACAGCCCGCCGGCCCGGCATTTGTCCAGCGAGTCGATGACCGTCGAGACCAGCAGCGGCGACAGCCCGGCCGATGGCTCGTCCATCACCAGCAGCTTCGGCTCGGCTGCGAGCGCCTTGGCGATGCCGAGCATCTTGCGCTGCCCGCCCGAGAGGCTGCCGCCGGGCTGGCGGCGCTTTTCGACCAGGATGGGGAAGAGCGTGTACAGCTCGTCCCGCCGCCGGCGCGCCATCTGGTTGCCCACGAACAGCGCGCCGAGGCGGATGTTCTCGTCCACTGTCAGGTCGGGGAAGATGCCCAGCTCCGACATGTAGCTCAGGCCCATGCGCACCCGGTCGCGTGTCGGCAGGCGGGCGATGTCACGGCCGCGGAACCGGATCGTGCCGCGGCGCGCGGGCAGCAGGCCGAGCAGGCATTTCAGCAGCGTGGTCTTGCCCGCGCCGTTCGGGCCGAGCAGCACGACCGTCTCGTGCTCCGCCACATCGATCTCGACACCCCAGAGCACTTGGATCGCGCCGTACCCGGCCTCGAGCCCCGCGGTGTGCAGCAGGCTCATGCCGTGGTCTCCAACGGTGCTGCGCTCTTGTCGGGCGCGCCGAGAAAGACCTCGACCACTTTCGGATCACGGGCCGCGTCACGCAGGCTACCGCCGAACAGGACGGAGCCGGCATTCATCACGACCACCCGGTGGGTCAGCTTGTCGATGAACGGCATCAGGTGCTCGACCACGACCAGACCGATCCCGTTCGCCGCCAACATGCGCAGCCGGGCGGCGATCCGCTCCAGCTCCGCCGGGTTCAGCCCGGTGGCCAATTCATCCACCAGCAGTAGCTTGGGCGAGGTGGCGAGCGCGCGGGCGAGGTCGAGCATCTTCTGCTGCACGCTCGTCAGTTCGGCCGCGCGCCGGCCCGCGACCGCGCCGAGCTCGACGCTGTCCAGCAGAGCCTGCAGGTCGGGCGCCAGGCCGGCGCGCTGCACCGCGACCTCGAGGTTCTGGCGGACCGTCAGTGAGCCGAAGGGCTTGGGCACCTGGAAGGTGCGGTTGATACCGAGGGCGGCCCGCCTGCGGGCGGGCAACGCGCCGAGCCGGTGGCCGTCGAGTGCCACCTCCCCGCCATCGGCGATCAGCAGGCCGCTGATGACGTTGATCAGCGTCGTCTTGCCGGAGCCGTTCGGGCCGATCAGGCCGACGATCTCCCCCGGGGCCACCGTCAGGTCGACGCCACCCAGCGCCGTGAACCCGCCGAAGCGCTTGATGACGCCGGTGACGCGGAGTAGCGGGGCGGTCATCGCGCGGCTCGCAAGCGCGCAATCTGGCGCGGGATGGCGGCCAGGCCCTCCGGGAAGAACAGCACCAACAGCATGATCAGGATGCCGAAGCTGAGCTGGAAGTATTGCGGGGCGGACACGCCGATCAGGTTGTACAGGCCATACAGCAATAGCACCCCCACCACCGGCCCGGCCAGCGTGCCGGCACCGCCGAACAGGGTGAACACGATGGCGAAGATGCTGAAATTGATGTCGAACACCGCCTCGGGGAAGAACGTCGAGGCGCGCCAGGCGAACACCGCCCCGATCAGGCCTGCCGCCACCGCGCTTGCGAGCCAGACCGTCAGGCGCCCGCGCACGATGTCGATCCCGGCCATCGACGCGGCCAGCGGGTTGTCCCGCGCCGCCTGGAGCTGCAGGCCGAAGCGCGAGTGACGCAGCCAGGCGACCAGGCCCATGGTGATGGCGAGGATGCCGAGTGCCAGGCCATAGGTCAGGCCGGGCTCATAGGCCGTCGTGAGCTTCACGCCGTAGGGGCCGCCAGTGAGGTCCTCGAGGTTCGGGTTGCCGATCAGATGCAGCATCGCCTCCGACGCGGCGAGGCTGGCCAACCCGAAATAGGCGCCCTGCAGCCGCAGCAGCGGGCTGAGTACCAAACCGGCCAGCAATGCCGCGACGCCGCCGCCGAACACTGCGGCCAGCGGCTGCGCACCGGCAAGCAGGACCAGCATCGAGAAGCCGTATGCGCCCGCGCCGAAGAAGCCCACGTAGCCGAACGGCATGTAGCCGGAGAACCCGTAGATCAGGTTCAGCCCCTGCGCCAGCACCAGGAACACGACGACGTTCAGCAACAGCAGGCCGTTGTCATACAGGGACGGCAGCACTGCTAGAAGCACCAGGAGCGGGACCACGACCAGCCCGAGATCGCGGATGAGACCCCTACGCATGACGCACCCGGCGACCCAGCAACCCGGTCGGCCGCACCAGCAGTACGCCGATCAGCACGAGGTTAGGCAGCAAGTCGGCGAACGAGCTGAGATAGGTCCGCATCAGCATCAGGCAGAGCCCGAACACGATGCCGCCCAGCACGGTCCCGAGCGGGTTGCCGAGCGAGCCGATGATGATGACCGCGAACGAGGTCAGGTCGAGCGGGATGCCGAGCGACGGCGTGAAGCTGCCGAGCATGAACGGCGCGAACACGCCTGCAACCGCCGCGAGCCCGGTGCCCACGCCGAACGCCACGGCGGAGACACGGTGGATGTCGATCCCGATCGCCACCGCCTCCTCCCGCTGGGCCATGATCGCGCGGGTCTGCCGGCCGATGCGGGTGCGGTAGAGGTAGACATACACTCCCGCCAGCATCAGCAGCGACACCCCGGCGGCATAGACCCAGGCGAATGGGATCGACTGCCCCAGCAGCGGCACCGGTCCGCCACCCAGCAGCCGGCTGGGGATGGAGCGTTCGGAGTTGCCGAACAGCATCGCGACCACCGCCTCGATCGTCTGCGACAGGCCGAAGAACAGGATCAGCGACAGCATCTCCGGCTCCTTCGAGCGGAACAGGCGCGGGATCAGCAGGTAATACAGCGGCACGCCGATGAGGAAGAACGCGCCGAACGCGAGCATGACGATCGCCGGGGGCGGCAAGCCGAGGCTCCGGAACAGCCAGAACGCGGTGAAGGCCCCCAGCATGATGAAGTCGCCATGCGCCAGGTTGACGATGCGCATGACCCCGAACACGAGGTTCATCCCCACGCCGACGAGCGCGAAGTACAGCCCGAAAATCACCCCGGTCGCGAGCGCGTAGGACAGCATCGACCCGTCCGTCCTATGGCGCGGGGTAGATGGGCTTCGCGGTCGCGAGGTCCGCCGGCCAGACGATCTTGAGGTTGAAGTCGCCCACGATCTCGGTCCCCGGCACGATCTGGGCAAGCGGCAGGATCTCGCCGCTCTGCGACCCGTCCGGCGCCAGGATGAACGGTCCGGCCAGCGTCTCCAGCTTGCCCGACAGCGTGAACACCGCGCGCCGCAGCTCCAACTGGTCCAGGTTGTCCGCCTCGGCGAGCGCCTTCTCGATCACCAGCCCGGCCTGGTAGCCGGCCAGCGCGTTGAAGCCGAACTCCACGCCCGGCAGCTTGCGCATGGTGACCCAGTGCTCGAACGCCTCCTTGAAGTGGTCGAGGTCGAGGCCGTAGTTGACCTTGAACTCGTAGAACGCCGGGCTCGCGAGCGCGAAGCTGTAGGCGAGCTGGTCCGACACGCCGTTGGTCTTCATCAGCGACATCTCGGTCAGGCCGTAGCCTGTGAACAGGAACTTGAACTTCGCCGCGTTGTCCTGCATCGCGTGCAGGAACGCGATCTCGTTGGCGGGGTAGCCGAACTCCAGCAGCGCATCCGGCTTGGCGGCCGATACGTTGTTGAGCAGCAGCGTGTAGTCGGTCGTGCTGGCCGGCACGCCGCGGTCGAACACGAGCTTGAGCTCCGGGGTGGCCTGCACGGCCTTGCGCACGGCCGCGGCCTGGAAGGCGGTATAGTCCGCGGTGGCATACAATAGCGCCACCGTCTTGATGCCGAGCTTGGGCATCTGCGACACGAAATCGGCCAGCGTCTTCGGGTAGCGGTCGGTCGCTGCAAGCGCCAGCAGGACGATGTACTTGTTGTCCGGGGTGAAGAAGTTGGGGCTGCTGCCGGTGATGTCCCACAGCAGCATCTTGTGGTCCCGCGCCACCGGCACGGAGGCGGCCGTCATGACGGACGTGCTGTCCGACAGCAGGATGTCCACCTTGTCGCGGGTGATGAGCTGGTTGGTCAGATTGCCCGCTAGGGATGGCGAGCTCTGGTCGCCGTAGGAGATCAGGCGCACCGGGATCTTCTTGCCGAACCCCTTCACGAACACGCCGCCGCCCTTGTTCAGCCCATCCGCCCACCATTCCAGGGCCGCGTGCAATGGCACCGACGCGCTGGCGAGCGGCCCCGACCCGGCATACAGCGCGCCGATCTTGATCTCAGCCGGCGCCTCCGCCGCAAGGGCCGGTAGCGCCGCAGCCAGAAATGCGCCGGTCAAAAGCAGGCGTCGGAACATCGCGCTCTCCCTTTTCATCGCCTTGTCCCGAGCGGGCGGCGGTTTGGTGGTCACGATAGGCATCGAGTGGCGCGGTCGCCAAGCCGTAGCGCCATGGGGCCCGGCAAAGCGCTTCCGTGCCAGAGCTGGTCCAGCAGCACTGCCGGGTCGCCGGCGAGGGCGGGGGGGGGGCCAACTCGAGGAACTTGGCCGACAGCTCCGCATCCGAGAGCGGCAGGTCCGGGTCGCCCTTGCGGGTCGGCTGGAACCGCTCCAGCACCCGGCCATCCCGCAGCGTGACGGTGACCCGGGCCGGGCGGCGGGCGGGGTATGCATCGACCAGGTCGGGTGCGATGCCGACGGTCACGCGCTCCATCAGCGCGTGCATCGCCGGGTCGGCCCGGTGCTCGGCATCGAATGCCGCGAGGCGCACGCCACCCAGGCGCAGCAGAGCGGCCACGCAATACTGCACGCTGAACCGCGCCTCGGCCCCGGTGCGGGCATGGGGGCGGTCGCAGACGGTCTTGGTCGGGCCGTAGCCCGCGACGTGGATGGCGGCGATGTCGGCGGGGCCGAAGCCGTGCTCGGCCCGCATCGTGATGAGCGCGTCGAGTGCGGGGAAGATGTGACCGCAGCAACCATGGTTCTTGATCGTCATGGACGCGATTGCGAACTCCTCGCCGAGCCCCGCCAGTGCTTCATCCCATCGCCCCGTGCTGTCGCTGGTGGCGGCGGCGAAGCCGGCGGGTCCATGCAGCACGTCCAGCGCGCCCGTCACACCGGCCGATGCCGCCAGTGCCGCCAGCGTGCCGGCATCGGCGGCATGGCCCGGATGCATCGGCTTGCTCATCCCGTCACCACGAAAAGCCTGTTGCAGCCCGCCCGCCATCGTCGCGGCCGTCGCCAGGGCATGCGCCGTCCGTTCGGCGTCGCAGCCGAGCAGCACGCAGGCCGCGGCCGCGGCCGCGGCGCCGAACGTGCCGACGGTGCCGGTCGTGTGCCACATCCGGTAATGGCTCGGCTGCACCGCGAGACCGATCCGGCACGACACCTCGTATCCCGCGACGATCGCACGGAGCAGGTCGGTCATGGCCGCGCCCCGGTTCGTCACGAGACGGTCCTGGGCCATCGCCAGTGCGGCTGCGATCGTCGGGCTGCCGGGGTGGTGGCCGCTGTCGCGATGAATGTCGTCGAACTCGGCGGCGTGGCTCGCGATGGCGTTCAGCAGGGCGGTGTGCCGCGGCGCGCCCGCCTGGCCGTCGACGTAGCAGATGGCGTGGCCGGTGCCTCGCTCGGCGGCCAGCGCGGGCGCCAGCAGGGTCGCGGGCGGCATGTGACACCCCGGCAGCAATGCGGCGAACCAGTCGATCAGCGCTCGCCTGGCGTGCCGCTCCAGATCCGGCGGCAAGGTGCGGCCCCGCCAGGTTGCGGCGTGCTCGGCCAGGTGCAGCAGCGGGTTCACGCAGCACCCGCCCGGATCGCCGCCAGCACCGGCAGCAGATGGGTGCGGAACAGGGCGTAGTTCTCGCTCATCGGGAAGTGGCCGAGCCGCTGCATGATCGTGGCGTGGGCGCCGGGGATCGCGGCGGCGGTCTCGAGCGTTGCCTCGGGCGAGCAGGAGTAGTCGTAGTCGCCGGTCAGCAGCCAGACCGGGATCGCGCCGGTATCGATCGCCGCCAGTTGGCCGCGCAGGTCGCCCTCGGTCTTGTAGAAATGCAAGTCGCCCCGGAACACGCCGGGGCCGCCCTGCATGTAATGCCACAGTGTCTCCCACCGCTCGGCCTCGGGGCTTTGCGGCGCCATCAGGCCGGAGACGATGGCAGCACAGACCTCGCCGCCATGCACGTCCGGGCGGTGCGTCCATGGGTCCCGAACACCTTGCTGCCATTGACGACGTAGTGGCTGCCATCCAGCCGGGCGGAGGTTCGCAACTCCGTCGCCGCCGACCCCGCATCCGGCTCGGTCATCCCCAGCGAGATCGTATTGCGCCCGGCCAGCAGGTCCGGCAGCCAGCGCGCCTTCTGCGCCGGGGTGGCGTATTCCACGAAGGTACGGATCGGGCCGAAATTGCCCGCCTGGATGACGTCCGCCGAGCGCGGGCAGACCGCGGCCACCTGTTCGATGGCGAGCACCGCGTCCATCAGAGTGCCGCCCTGGCCGCCTTCCGCCTCCGGGATCGTGATGCCCAGCAGCCCCTGCTCGGCCGCCATCCCGGCCACGTCGAAGGGGAAGGATGGATCATGGGCCCGGGCCAGCGCGCCAGCCGCCAGCCGGTCCTCCGCCCAACGGCGGACCGAGGTGGCGAATTGCTGCTGATGCTCCGCGAAGCTGAAGTCCATCCGCTCCCTCCGAGCGTCCCGACGCCCTTTTATTGGCGAGCATTCGTGCGCCCGCGACGCTCGACGGGCAACCAACGAGAGCGCATGATGCCATGACTTTTTCTCATGCCGAGAAGCGTTTATGTCGTTCCCGCCGCTCAACTCGCTCCGTGTGTTCGATTGCGTCGCCCGCCTAGACAGCTTCACCGCAGCCGCGGCCGAGCTGGGCGTCACCCAGTCGGCCGTGAGCCGGCAGGTCGCGGTGCTGGAGGGCTATCTCGGCCGTAAACTGTTTCGCCGGGAACCTGGGGGCGTGGCGCTGACCGCCGCGGGCTTCGAGTATTCGCGAGAGATCGGCCCGGCCCTGCGCCGCATCGCCACCGCGACGCAAGCGCTGCGCCCGGCTACGGGCACGGCCACGGGCACGATCCGGTTGCGCCTCTACGCCACCTTCGCCGTGAAATGGCTGCTCGGCCGCCTTCAAAAATTCCACGACCGGTATCCCGGCATCGAGCTGGAGATCAGCACGACCGCCGCCCCCGTCGATTTCGCGCGCGACCCCGTCGACATGGCGGTGCAATTCGGCGACGGCACCTGGCCGGGCCAGCGCTGCGCGTTGTTGCTGCCCGACATCATCCAGCCCGTGTGCAGCCCCAAGCTGCTGCCCCCGCTGCTCCCATCCGGCGAGGCGGACGTCGGGATGTTGCGGGACCATCGCCTGCTGCACTCCCACTATCGCCGCACGGATTGGCGCGACTGGCTCGCACACGCCGGACGCTCGGACCTGCTGCGGGAAGGCTCGGTCTTCCCCAGCTCCGTCCTGACTTTACAGGCAGCGGCGGAGGGCCTCGGCATCGCGATCGGGCAGACGGCGCTGCTGGCGGACGACCTTCGCGAGGGCCGCCTGGTGACCCCGTTCGGCCGGCCGTTGGAGCGCAACCTGGGGCACTACCTGGTCTGGCCCGCATCCACCCGTCCCGACCGGCGGCAGCAGGCCTTGCTGGCCTGGTTCAAGGAGGAGGCGGGGAGAGTGTGATCTTTTTAAAACTGACCCGCGGCTTTTTTTTGACGCCAATTGAGGCAATCGGAACCAATGTTCTCTCAACTACGCTCACCGTGACAACCCGGAAGATGCAAGGTCACGACTCCCATGGCCTGAATAACGCGCTGCTTCAAGATTCTGGGCGAACGCTAAACCGGTGCAATACAGTCCACAACGACACTGTCGACGGCACGGGCAATGGTGCATACCTCCTTTCTGACCCCTTTTGATCTGACGGTGCTCTGGCGGGTATCTGGCGGTAGCCTGGCGCATCTGGCGGTGCTCTGGCGCTAGCACCCTTCGAAAAAAGTGCGCCAGCCCGAAAAAGGGATGGAAGCGTTCGCAAGATTGCCCCCGACGCTCGGGGCATGAAGACCAAGCGATCCGGCAGCCGAGCTATCCTCAAACAGGTCGAACAACGCGGCGATCGGTCGCCACTGTTCCACTGGATGGTCGAGCACCACGACGAGATGCTCGCCAAGGCCAAAGGCGGAAAGCTGATCTGGGTCGAGTTGTGCGTCGCGTTCCGCGAGCACGGCCTGACCAACCGACTAGGGCTACCTGCCTCCGAGCGAACAGCTCGCGAGGTATGGTACCAGGCCAGAAAAGCGGTCGCACAGCAGCGGGCCGATGCTGCTCGCCAGAAAGCCACGGGTCTGGCACCCCGCAGCCTGATGCCTTCGGCATCGCCGCGGCCCCGCACCCCCATAGAGATCACCCGACCGGTATCGAGCCAGGCTCCCCGTTAGGACTCGGAAGAATTTAACCGAATCGGCTCGTGTTGGAAAAGCGAGTCTTATCCGCGAGATATGCCGCTCCGGCCGATCAGTTGTTTGCTGACGACCCCTTAGGTCACAACCATCCCCCTTCGGCTGCGACGGAACCGCCGCCTCAGAACGAGGGAGGTCCGATCAGCGAGGAAGCAGCCAAGGCCAAGATAGCTCGACTGCGCCGGACGCTGGAGGAGCGTAGCGGCCGCTAGCCGCTTTCACAGGAGAGACGACGATGGACGGAATGGAGAAGGTAGCTGGTCGGCCGGCGAAGACGGAGAAGGTCACACCGATTGACCGCCATGTCCTGGCGGTCCGGATGGGGCGTGGCAGAACAGGGGGTAGCACCTTGGCGGACTGGGTGATCCAGACGGCGAGGCATGACGGTCGTCTGGTTTCTGTTGGCGATGGGGACCGCAGGAACCCGACGCTCGCAGGTCTCTACCCTCCCTGTGTTCCTGGAGGCGCGACCCAGCCCGAGACGGATGAAACCGCCGACGTGAAGGACTGGATTACCAAGGCGCTGGGCAACATGGTCGCCAATCGCTCGTCCCTGGTACTCGATCTCGGCGGCGGAGACCGGGTGTTGGCAGAGTACGGCCGCGATCTTGGTTTAGTCGCCTTCTGCGAGGCTGCGGGGATCAAGCCCTTGGCGCTATTCGTCTGCGGGCCGGACATGGCCTTGTCGTAACCTTCGTGCCAAGAGTGCCGATCTGAAAAGCTCGTAGTTAGAACGCTCTACAGCTCACGCTGTATAGTAGACTATTGGACTATTGTTTTCGTTGAGAGCTCAGCTTTTCATTCCAATGCGCGCTCATTGTTGATGATACGGGGTCACGCCATAGAACGGGCAGGATAGCACGGTAGGCGGGGCGAACCGGGAACATGCTCACGCTGCCGCCCTGAGCGGTTCGGCGGATAGGCCCCGCAGCGGCCTGAATCCATCCGAGCGGAAGATGCTACAGGGATTTCAGAGTTGGATTCTGAACCCGGGACGGCCTCGGGAAAAGTTGAGCCGTTGGCATATTGCCGATTGTCGGCAATCGGATTGGGTGCCAAGGTGCCCTCATGAACGCCAGCGTCCTCCAGCCCCTTGCCAAGCGCAGCACCGAAGACCGGGCGCTTGACGCCCTGCGCGCGCACATATTGTCCGGCGGCACGGCCGCCGGTGCTCGCGTCACGGAGCATGGGCTGTCCGGCGCGCTGGCCATCTCGCGCGCCACGGTCCGCGTTGCCCTCTACCGCCTGGCTACCGAGGGGCTAGTTGTCCAGCTTCCTTATGTCGGCTGGCAGGTCATTGACCTGACCGCGCGCGACGTGTGGGAACTCTACACCCTGCGCGCACCCTTGGAGGCCCTGGCTGCACGCCTGGCTGCCGAGGAGCTGGGCGACAAGGGCCGTTACAGGCTTCAGGGCGCCTATGACAACCTCGCCGCTGCATGCGACGGCGGTTCCTTCCCGCAAATTGCCGATTGCGACTTCGCCCTGCACCAACTGGTCGTGGACCATGCCGCGCACGCCCGCCTACAGGAGCAATACCGGATTGTCGGCCAGCAGGTCCGTCTGTTCGTCGCAAGCAGCAACGCCCTTGCCGCAGCGCCGGGGGAGATTGCAGCGCAGCACCAGCCCCTCGTGGCTGCCTTGCTGGCCGGCGATGGAGAGGGCGCTGCCCGGCTGGCGGAGGAACACGTCCTGACAGAAGGCCGCAAGCTGGAAGCTGCCGCCCGTGCGCGGGAGGCGCCTGACCCAGACTAGCTCCCCGCTCGCCCGGCTCGTTCCCGCCGGCCGTCCCCGTCCCGATCATCCCGAAGCAGCCGCCGAAGCGCACGCCCCGGTGAAAAGGAGAACCCATGTCCAACGACTTTCGCAGCAAGCATCAGTTTCAGGGCGTCACCCGCTCGCTCCAGCGCGCCTGGATCAAGGGTGCCCGCCTGACCGATGCCGACCTCGACCGACCGCTGGTCGCAGTCGTCAACACGTTCCAGGACTTCTCGCCCGAGAACGCGCATTTGCGTCGCGTGGCGGACGCCGTGAAGGCCGGCATCTACCGGGCCGGCGGCACGCCGTGCGAGTTTAATGCGTTCCACGTCACCGACAGCGAGACCTTCGCCTCCGTCGGGATGCGCTACGTCCTGCCATCGCGGGACGTAGTGGCCGACCTGATCGAGTTGATGGTCCAGGGGCACCGCTTCGACGCGATGGTGCTGCTGCCCTCGGGCGACAAGGTCGTGCCTGGCATGGTCATGGCGGCGTCGCGCCTCGACCTGCCCTCCATCCTGCTCTACGGCGGCCCCACCCCGGTCGGGATGTGGCGGGGCCGCAAGGTGTTCCTGGAGACGGTGTATGACGGCGTGGGCGAGCACCTGCGCGGCGCGCCCTGTCCCGCGAGGACCTGGCCGGCATGGAGGACGCACACTTCCCCGGTCCTGGCGCCTGCGACACCGCGACCTCCGGCAACACCGCTGGCATCTACACCGAGGCGCTTGGGTTGGCGCTCCCCGGCACCGGCACGCTGCCCGCCGGGTCCAATGCCCAGCTCCGTGCCGCCCAGGCCGTGGGCATGCGGATCATGGACCTGCTACGCGACGACGTGCGCCCCTCGCACATCCTGACGGCCGAGGCGTTCGAGAACGCGATGCGCGTCGGCATGGCCGTCGGAGGCTCCACCAACATGGTCCTGCACATGATCGCCATGGGCAAGGAGGCGGGCGTGGACGTGTCGTTCGACACCTGGGACCGGCTGTCGCGCGAGACGCCGACCTTGGTGAAGCTGGCGCCGTCCGGTCCTTGGGGCGTCACCGAGCTGGGCGAGGCCGGCGGCGTGCCTGGCGTCATGCAGGCGCTTGGCAGCCGGCTCAGGCGCGACGCGCTGGGGGTGTCGGGCCAGACAGCCGGGCAGGTTGCCGACGCCGCCGAAATTCTGAACCCCGGCTGCATCCACACCGGTGCCGATCCAGTGGAAGCAGAGGGCAGCATCTTCATCCTGCGCGGCTCACTTGCGCCGGGCGGCGCCGTTGTGAAGGCATCCGGGGTGGCCAAGGGAATGTGGAACGTCACGCTGCACGCGCGGGTGTTCGAGGACGAGGAGGCTGCCATCGATGCATTGCGGGCCGGCGCGATCGAGCCTGGCACCTGCGTCATCATCCGCAATGAGGGCACCAAGGGAGGCCCGGGGATGCGCGAGATGCTGGGAGCAACCTCGGCGCTGATGGGCGCCGGCCTGGGCGAAAGCTGCGCCTTGGTGACGGACGGGCGCTTCTCGGGCGCTACGCACGGCCCGGCCATCGGCTACGTGACGCCGGAAGCTGCCCGCGGCGGGCTGATCGGGCTGGTGGCGAACGGCGACAGCATCGTCATCGACTTGGAGGGCCGCCGCCTGGACCTTGACGTTGCGGCAGCCGAGCTGGAGCGCCGCCGCCGCCTACGTCCCGCCCGCGCCCAAGGTGTCACGCGGCTACCTCAAGTTCTATGCCGAGCACGTGGCGCCCGCGTCCGAGGGCGCCGTGATGCCGCGGCTCTAGGGAGGGCGCTCCCGATGTCCCTATCCGGCATGTCGCGCCCTGCATGGCTGACCTTCGATTGCTACGGCACTTTGATCCAGTGGGACGAGGGGCTCGTGGCCGCCGTCGCCCACATCCTGGACCGGCACGGCAAGGGTGGTGTCCGCCCGCGCGACCTGATCACGGCCTTTGACCGCCACGAGCACGCGCTGGAGGAGGAACGCCCGCACCGCAACTTCCGCACGGTGGCCGGTGAGGGGCTGCGCCGGGCCATGGCGGAGTTGGGCCTGGACTGCGACGAGCGGGACACCGGGATGCTCACTGGCAGCATCTCGGCCATGCCGCCCTTCCCGGAGGTGCCCGGCGCCCTGCAGGCATTGAAAGCGGCAGGCTTCCGGCTTTGCATCATCAGCAACACTGACGACGCGATCATTGCCGGCAACGTGGCCCAGCTCGGGCCGCCCGGCACGGTGGACCGCGTCGTCACCGCTGAGCAGGCCGGCGCCTACAAGCCACGGCGTGAGATCTTCGAGCATGCCTGGCGGGAGCTGGGCGTCGGCAAGGACGAGGTGTGCCCCATTTGCGCCAGCCCGCACCTGGACCTCGCCGCGGCCCGTGATCTTGGTTTCCGCTGCGTATGGGTTGACCGGGGCACAGGACGTCAGCCTTGCCGGACTACGAGCCGGATGCGGTCGTACGCACCCTGGACCAGGTGCTCCCGCTGCTTGGGGTTGGGTCCAGGGGATGACCGGCGCTTGCCGCAACGCAGATCGGAGGACCCCCAGGGCTGTTCAACGCTATGCGACACCTTTGAACCGCAGCAGGTTTTCGATGCCTGCGAGTGCTGCGCGATAGCGGTCTTGGTTCAGCGTGCCGGAGCGGTTGGCTTTGCTGATGTTGAACCCGAAGCTGCGCAGGCGGGCAAACACACCGGGGTTGGTGCGGATGCGGGAGCGATCTTCGCCCAGGGTCATGTCACGGGCGTAGTGCGACGTGTTTTCGATACTCCAATGCGCACGGATGGCCCAGGCGGCGCGCTCGGCGGCAAGGGAGGCGTTGCAAACGTAGAAGGCCGTCTCCGTCGTTTTCCGGAGCAGCCCGGTGGTGGGATTGCGGATGAACACCTCGCGCTCGACCCGAATGACGGTTGCCACGCAGGTCTGCCACGGCGTGTTGGCCAAACTGTTGGCTGGATCGAAAACGCTGACGGTGCGCCGTTCGTGGCGGCTGCGGCCCTTGGTGCGGCTGTGATCCATCGTGAGCGGCATCTCGGCGAGTGCGATCGCCTGACAGCGCTGGAGCAGGGCGCGCTGGTTGTCCTTGACCTGGACAATCAGGGTGACGCGGGCCTCGGCTGCCCGTTCGAACAGTTTTTTGGCAGTGCAGCGCGTCCAGGGTGACGATGGAGCCTGGCGCCAGGCCGAGTTCGGCCAGCAGCGCCTGGGCTGCGGGAATTTCGTTGGACTTCGCGGCGATGTCGACATGGGCCAGGACCAAGGCGGTGTCGGTGGCCAACGCGCTGAGGATCTGGACTGCGGCCCGGTCGTGGAACCTGTCGAAGCTGCCCCGAAGCGTCTTGCCGTCGAGCGCGATGCTGCCCTGGCCAGGCTTGGTGCAGGCGGCGTGGAGTTGGGTGGCATGGCGGCGGAACACCGCTTCCACCGCCGCGGAGTCGAGGCCTTGGAGGATGTAGCGGATGGCGGTATGCGCGGGCGCACGCCGCCATGTCAGCCCGAAGACGGCGTTCAGCCTGGCGCGGTGGACGTCGATGAAGGTGACGACGCCGCGGTAGGAGTTGGAGCCGGACGCGATGGCGAGGATCGCAAACAGCAAAACGTGGGGCAGCCTGCAGAGCTTGCCCTCGGCACGCCGGGGATCGGGAATGTCGGCCAGCATATCCAACAAGGGCGAGAACGTGACCACGGCAACCTCCGGCTCGGTTGCCATGGCAGGAGTCAGACATTGGACGGCTCGGGAATCCTATCTGGTACAACGTGCGTCACTTCATCGTAAGGCTGTGGCACATCGGACTCACCCTGCCGTCAGCATCGAGCGTTGAACAGCCCTGGGGGGACCCCCATGCCGCTCGACTGGCAATCCAAGCTCATCCATTCGCAAGCGGCTGCGCCCGCTGGGTTTCGCTCGTTGGCGACGCCAACCTACCGCGGCTCGACGACGCTGTTCGACCGCGTGGCTGACGCCCAGGTCGATTGGGACCAGACCCGGGCACCTTACGGCTACGGCCTGCACGGCACGCCCACCACGCTGGAACTGGCGGCCCGGGTCGCCGAGCTTGAGGGCGGTGGCGACTGCTTCATCGTGCCGAACGGGCAGGCTGCCATCGCACTTGTCTATTTCGCCTTCACGGGAGCGGGCGCCCATGTGCTGCTGCCCGAGGGCGCTTACCGGCCTAGCGGAGAACTGGCTGACCGTGTCCTTGCCCGTTTTGGGGTCGAGACCGAGGTATACGACCCGTTGATCGGCGGCGGGATCGCGGAGCTGATCCGCCCCAACACCCGCCTTATCTGGTGCGAAAGCCCGTGTTCGGTGACCATGGAGGTGCAGGACGTCCCGGCCATCACCGCAGCCGAACGGCGCGCGGGCGTCGTCACCGCGCTCGACAACACCTACTCGGCCGGCGTGCTGTTCGACGCCTTCGCCCATGGTGCCGACGTGACCATGCAGGCGCTGACCAAGTATGTCGGTGGGCACAGCGATCTCCTGCTCGGCTCCGTGACGGTCCGGGACGAGGCGCACCGCCAGGCGCTAGGCGAGGCACGGTCGCTGCTGGCCATGTCCGTGTCGCCCGACGATTGCAGCCTGGCGCTGCGCGGCATGCAAACGCTTGCCGTGCGGCTGCGGCACCTCGAAGAAAGTACGCTTGCGGTCGCAGGCTGGCTGCGTGGGCAGCCCGAGGTTCAGACCCTGCTCCACCCGGCATTCCCCGAATGCCCCGGCCACGACTTCTGGGCACGCGACTTCACCGGCTCGACTAGCGTGTTCTCCGTCGTCTTCAAGAAGGACATCCCGCCCGAGGCCATCGTCAGCCTCGTGGACGCGCTGGCGTTGTTCCGCATCGGCTACAGTTGGGGCGGGGTGACGAGCCTGGCCATGCCGTATCTTGCCTTGCAGCGCCGCTTCCACCGACACAGCGGCAAGATCGTCCGGTTCAACATCGGCCTGGAACGGGTTGAGGACCTGGTCGCCGACCTGGAACGCGGCTTCGCGGTGCTGCGCGGCCAGGCAGTTGCAGTCTGAGATAGTTGAGAGGCCGCAGGTGATCCGGGCAGGCGGCAGCATGACCACTGCTTCAATAACAATAACCTGGAGGGAACAAAAATGGTAACTACCCAGGTGGGCTGGCGTAGACTGTGTGTTCAGGCCGTGCGCAAGGGTTGCGTCGGGCCGCGCATCAGGGTCGTCAGGATGTCCCAGCCCTGTTTTTGCGCCGTCGAGATGACCGAGCGCAGGTCGGCGAACTCGGCGGCGCCGTCGCTGGAGCGGAAGCCGCCGGAGATCTTCTGGCGAAGCTTCATCATGCGCACGTCGCGCTCGGCCTGGTT
>JAABUL010003282.1_pt1 | contig 24390 bp, 30 predicted proteins | sample 5559151 | NCBI WGS metagenome assembly JAABUL01 (sample SAMN10711876, study PRJNA513368) | rock metagenome | isolation source: Antarctica rocks | place: Antarctica: Victoria Land, Pudding Butte sud | reverse complement strand
CCCGCCGAGGTGTACGCCGGGACACACCCGGATGCGACGACAGGCGACGATTTCAAGGAAGGAGAGGGGTCCGCGTTTTGCGTTTTGACATCCGCCTCGCTGTCTTGACAAAGGGGTCCACTATACATTGAAGAAATCAGGGATAAGGCGAGGCGTGCGTCGAACCCCGATGACGTGATCGATGTCATGTGCGTGCCGGTGGACCCGGAGGATCGTGTCACCCTCACCTTTCATAAGTTCACGCCACACACGCCACATACGTAAGGTAGAGATATTGAACTAACCATCGAACTCAGATACCTCTAGATCTGCTGGTCCGGCTAAATAGATGATAGATATGATGGTCGCCGAATTTTGACACACCAGCGTTTTCGACAAGCCCTGTTGCGTACCCGGTCCTGTCACCGTCGCACAGGATATTTTGACAAGTGGTGTTCACCGAGTTTTTTGACATTTTATCTGGTATTGTGATGGGAATAGGCCGCGATTACCCGTGTTTTGGTCAGTCAATCAGTTGTTGTCAAAACTTTTGTGGAAAGATAATCTACGCGAGACGCAATGGACGATGGTGCGCGGGGCCAGCGGGGAGATTGGCATGATGCAGATTATGCCTTTCATGGCGCGCTGGGTTCAGCGCGCCCTCGTCGGTTATAATCTCGACCCGAACGTCCCCGCCAACAACGCGCTTGAAGGGACGCTCTTGCTCGCCTACTACCTCGACGTTACGGGTCACAACGACCATAAAGCGCTGGCCCTCTACCACTCGGGCGACACGCTGCCCAGCCGCCGCAACGGGCTCTACATTACGCGTGTCGAGCAATACCGCGCCTACTTCTACCAACACCCGCGCGCCGGGTTTTAACAGACAGCAGGTGACAGGTAGTAGTCTCCAGGTTCAAAAGACGGTTGGCTGCCCGCTACTTGCCCGCGTAGTATCATGAAAACATGAAATGCTGAAAAAAGGAGGCGTGGATATTGAGCGCGTACGTCCAGATGAATGAGCGCGGCACGGTCACTATCCCCAAGGAAGCGCGGGGCAACTCGGTTAGTTTGTATGAGGTGGCGCCGCGCGACGACGGTGTGATCGAGTTGCGCCCAAAGATCGCTGTCGATGCCTCACAAGCATGGTTCTGGACTGAGCGTTGGCAGGTCATGGAGCGGGAGGCGGACGCGGACTACGCGGCCGGACGGTACAAGACGTTTGACGATGTGGAGAGTTTCCTGGACGATCTCGACGCCTCGGTCTCCAGCCGTTCCTTGACATTATGAATACATCCGATAACACTTCCCCGGCCGAGATGGTGGCCGAATATTTGTGCCCCGTGTGCGGCGAGCGCGCCACCCTGCATTGCGCATCCTGCGGCCAGGTCTATTGCGCCGAACACGTCGCGCGCGGCTTTGCGATGGGCTACGCGTTCGTGTGCGTCGATTGTGTGGAGGCGGCGCGGCAGGCCATGGACGGCGAAGACAACAGCTAATTCACTGCGCTTCATGCCTCTTTACTCCCGCTTAACTTTGTGCTATGATAGTACGTATGGCACGAAGTAACGAGAAGAAAGCGCGTGGCGACGGCGAACTCGGTGAACGCATCCGGCGGCGGCGTAAGGCGATCGGCCTGACGGCGAAGGACCTAGCGCGCGTAGCCGATGTCAGCCCCTCCTACGTTTCGCAACTCGAACATGGCAAGCAGGACCAGCCCTCCCTGGAGGTGCTCAGCGCCCTCGCGGCCGCGTTGGGGATGCCGACGTCGGAGTTGCTGGGTGAACCGTCCGTCATCGAAACAAATGTCGCGGCGCCGCCGGCGCTGGCCCTTCTGGCCGTTGAGCTTGGTCTCGACGCGGCGACGACGGCGATGCTGGCGGGGATCAACGTCGACGGCTACCAGCCGGCATCGCGCGACGGGTGGCTACTGGTTTGGTTGGCGATCCGCCATGCCTGTGCCGGTGACACGCGCTTGTCTGTTCCGTTACCAGAGCGTCAGATCGATAGGATGACGGTCGGCGTGGGCTAGTGACAGATGTTACTTGCACGTCAAGCATTAGGAGTGTGCGTAGAGCGCAAAGGTAGGCGAGTCCTGGGCCCTGCCCTGCTGTGAGGAGAAAGACGATGATGCTGCGGACGACATTGGATCGTAAGCTGGGTGAGTTGCGGGGGGCTATCCTCCTCATGGGTGAGAGTGTCGATGTGGCGATCGGCCGCGCCGTGGATGCCTTGGCGCGCGGCGACCGTGACGCGGCCAACGCGGTGATTAGGGGCGACGACGTGATCGACCAGAAGTGTACGACCATCGAGGAGATGGGCGGGTGCCTGATCACACTGCAACAACCGGCCTTGGGTGACCTACGCGCGGTGCTCGCCGCGCTGACCATTGCCGAGGAACTCGAGCGCATCGCCGACCATGCTGAAGGCATCGCGCGACTGGTGGCGCGCTTACCCTCCGCTTCCGCGCCGTCCAAAGAGGCGCTGCTGGGGCTCAACGGCCTCGCCGCGCTGGCGCGGGTGCAGTTGCAAGGGGCGCTTGACGCCTACCGCGCCGGCGACGCCGTGCGCGCGCGCACAGTATGGGCGGGCGACGACGCCGTGGACAACCTGCACAATCGTTTGGTGCAGTCGCTCCTTAGCGGCATGAAAAGGGACCACGACGAGCTCACCACCGACACGTACTTGCTGTGGGTGGCGCACAACCTGGAGCGCATCGGCGACCGCGCCGGCAACATCTGCGAGCGCGTTGTCTTCATCGCCACCGGCGAGCGGCGCATCGCGTCGTAGCTACGCGCCTGCCCCTGTGTGTCAAGAAGCGACGCACGCCTCCAGCCGTTCACGCAGGGGTTGGCCGCCGTGCAGCGCCCACCAGACGGTCAATTCATTGAAGTCGCGGTCGCGACCGGCCCGCGTGCGCGCTATCAGGACGGCTAGCCCCATCGTCGCGTCGTCGGGTCGTATCGCACGCGCGCGCGCGGTGAACACGCGTTCCTCCTCCGCGCCGCCGGCCGCGACGGTCTCGGTCAGAGCTGTGACATGCCGTTGCGCGGTCACGGCAAGGCGTCGGCGCGCGATACCGTCAAGCACGTCGGCGTCGTGGATGGCGCCGATGCGCTCCTGCGCCTCTTTCACCACGTCGATCAGCGGCGGTCCGTCGTCCGTGAGCGCGGGGCGGAACATCTCCAGGGTGTAGCGCAGCCGTTTGGCGGCGATACGCATGTTGTGCAGATCCCTGTCCTGTGCGGGATCGCCGATGGCGTGAGCAAAGTCGAACATCTCCGCGACGCGGACGGCGACGATGGCCCGCGCATTCCGCGCCAGCGAAGCGTGCGGATGCAGGCCCGCGACGGGTCGTGCTTTGGCCATGAGTAGCTCCTTAGTCGCTTGGCAGCTGTCAGCTGAAAATGTCCGTCATGCGTTGCGCGTACCCTGCGTCATCGAGCGTGTCGAAAAAACGGCGCAACTCGCGGCGCGCCAAGATGCGCTCAGCCGTAAGCGTGGACGTCAAATCGTCGATGCCCGCGCGTTCGTCGGGAGCGGCGCGCTTGCGCCGTTTTTTGAGTCCGAGCAGCATCACGTCGTCGTCGCGCACCGCGCCGAGTTCATCGGTCAGGCGCGCGGTGAAGCGGCGTAGTGTCCGATACTCGGCGCCGTGGAACGCGGCGGCGAAGACATCGAGGGCGGCGCGCAAGCGGCGTGAGCCCACGCGCATATCATGTAGCGCGTCCTCGTCGCCGGCCAGCGTGCCCTCGCGATGTGTCCACATCTCCTTGAAGCGGTGATGGATGATGAGGCGTCCGGCGTCCGCGAACGGTTGCGTGGGCGTGAGCCCCTCGATCTCGTCCTCTTTAGCCATGTGCTTGCGTATCCTTCGTGAAATACTCGATTAGTAGGCCATCGCGCAGCCCCGCCCCGGTCAGTACGACATCCTCGACGCCCGTGGCAGCGCATAGCGCCGCGATGATCGCCGCGCCGGCTGGGAGCAGGCGGGCGCGGGCCGCCTCGACGTTGTACGTGTGGGCGATGGCGTTGGCCGTTTCACGCGCGATGAGCGCGCGCAGGGAGGACAATTCCTTTGTAGACATAACGTAGCGCCGCTCACGTGCGCCTGCGACGTGAGCCAGGGTCGTCGCCGTGCCGCCCGTCACAATAAGCCGTGTGGGCCACCATGCCGGCAGCCCTGCCAGCGCCTGCGTAGCCGCGTCGTCGACGCGCGCCAACTCATCCGCTGCCGGGGGATCGGACTGGTAGAGGTCGGCCAGGCGCGAGGAGCCCAGCGGCAACGATGTCTGGAGGATCATGTGACCGTGCGCGGCGCGGATGACCTCGGTGCTGCCGCCGCCCACGTCGCACACCTGCTGAGCGTCGTCGTTTTCGCCCGCCGACGCGCCCAGGTAGGAGAGCGCGGCCTCGCGCTCACCGTCGATAATCTCCAGGTCGAGCCCGGTCCGCCGGACTGCCGCGACGACCTCGTCCTTATTCGCGGCGTCGCGTACGGCGGCGGTGGCGACGAGGTGTATCACCGTCGCGTCCTGGGCGTGCGCCCGTGCGGCCAGTTTCTCGACAGCGGCGACGGCGCGCTCCAGGCTCTCCGGCGCGATCGTCTTACCAGCGTAGACGCCACGGGCCAGGCCAACAAGCTCAGACGCGTCGTCGAACGGTTCGATGCGGCCATCGCGCCACGCCGCCACGAGCAGGTGCACGGTATTGGAGCCGATGTCGAGGGCGGCAGCCCTCTCGCTTCGCTCTTGACCTTGATGATCCGTCACGGCGCACTACACCTCGTCCGTCGTGGAGGGCGCGCGGCGCGGGCGCGGGCGCCGGGGCGTGGTCCCGTTGGCCCCATCCCCGGCGGCAACCGCGACCGGCGTCAGGTCATCGATGTTTTGAACGGATAGCTGGGTCGTGTCCGCCGCCGTCGTGTCCGCCGCGGCCGAGCGGTCGCCGTCCGCCATAGCCACAGCGGCGCCTGGAGACTGCTGTTCCGCGGTCATGTCGTCGCGTTCAGTCGCCAGCGCCGCCAGCGCGTCCTCGGCCTTGGCAAGGCGTGTGGTGCGCCGGACCAGCTTCTCCTCGGCGCGGGTCAGGCGTGCGCGCAGTGCAGCAACGCGCTCTTCGGCCTTGGCGTATGACGCGCGGGCATCCTCAACGCGGCGCAACGCCTTCTTGTCGGCGGCCTCCGGTTCATGATCGTGGTTGTGACGGTGGTTTTTGCCCATAGTGTGTAACTCCCACAGTGATGTGTTGGCAAGGTATTGTTAGTATAATCCTTTTAGTTCGCGCGGCACATGACAGGCGGCCCCCCTCTCCCGCGTCAGGGAGAGCCGGTTGGGCTGTCGGAGCGCAGCGGAGAGAGACCAATCCGCATGGGTCGGGGGTGAGGGGGAGAAAAAACAGGCGCGTTACCGCGCCCCCAACAGATGGAGCACGGCATAGACCAGGGCGGCCACGATGGCGGCGCAGGGGATGGTCAGCAGCCAGGCGATAACGATATTGCCGGCCACGCCCCAGCGCACCGCCGAGGGGTTGCGCGTCGAGCCCACACCCATGATGGCGCCCGCGATGACATGCGTCGTGCTGACGGGGAGACCCTTGTAGGAGGAAATCAGCAGGATCGTCGCGGCCGAGACCTCGGCGGCGAAGCCGTTGACGGGTTGCAGGGCGATGATCCGCTGGCCCATGGTGCGGATGATGCGCCATCCGCCGCTAAAGGTGCCCAACGCGATAGCCAGCGCCGACATGATGATGACCCAGGGCAGCACCTTGAACGTGTGCTCGTAGCCGCCCGCGACGAGCGTGAGCGTGATTACCCCCATCGTCTTTTGCGCGTCATTAGCGCCGTGCGCGAATGAGACGAAGGCGGCTGAAACTACCTGCGCGCGGCGGAACGTCGTGTTGACCGTGCGCGGCCGCCAACGGCGGAATATCCAGTACAACGCCAGCATGACCAGAAACCCACCGACCAGGCCGGCCAGCGGGGAGAATAGCCCCGGCAGCGCGACCTTGAGCCAAATGCTTCGCCATAGCACGAACGAGGCGCCGCGCGCCAGGAGCATCGCGCCGATCAGACCGCCAATGAGGGCGTGCGAGGACGAGCTTGGTAAGCCAAGGCGCCAAGTGAAGAGGTTCCAGACGATAGCGCCGATGAGCGCCGCGCCCACGATGGACAACGTGATAGCGTCCGTCTTGACGATACCCTTGCCCACCGTCGCGGCCACCGCCGTGGTGAGGAAGGCGCCGGCGAGGTTGAGCACGGCTGACATCAGCAACGCGCGGTGCAGCGACAGGGCGCGGGTCGAGACCGCCGTAGCGATGGCGTTGGCCGCGTCGTGGAAGCCGTTGGTGTAATCGAACGCAAGCGCGATAACGATGATGAGAACGACCGCGACGCCGTTACCCATTCTTGAGCACCACGTTCTCAAGCACGTTGGCGACATCCTCGCACTTGTCGAAGGCGCGTTCCATCAGGTCGTAGAGCGATTTCCACTTGATGATGTCGATGGGTGTGTAGGTGTCGGGCAGGAACAACTCGGCGACAGCGTTGTGGTAGAGGTCGTCGGCCTCGTGTTCCAGCCGGTGCACCTCCTCCACATGCGGGCGGAGCCCTTTGAGCGACTCGAGCCGGTCAATGGCGGCGGCGAGCGCCTCCACGATGCGCTCCAGCAGCGTGCTGCCTTCGAGCAGATAGACGCTGGGCTGCGCCACGTTGTACAGCACCAGCATGGTGGCGACCTCGTCGACCTGATCGAGCACGGTGTCGATGATGCTGCCCAGCGCGATCAGGTCTTCGCGTTCGAACGGCGTCACGAACGTGCGATTGATGAGGGTGAAGATGTCGCCGGTGATGCGGTCGCCCTCATGTTCGAGCTCGTGGAGGCGCGCGGCGCGCTCTTTGAGGTCACGGTAGTCGCGCAACATGGTGGCGAAGAGGGCCACGGCCTCCCGGCAGATAGCGATGTCCCGCCGGAATAGATCGAAAAAGGCGCGTTCTTGTGGAACGAGGCGCAGTGCCATGCGCTATCTTACTCCTCTTTATTAGTAGGGGGCGTATTCTAGAGTCACATCTTGATTGTCGCATATACAGGGCATGCGGTTGGCAGGCATAGTGCAAACGGTGTGCCGCCGACGTCGAGGACGGTTCGGCGGGAATGTACGATACTTGGGAGTAGCTGGACGCCGCTGTCACCATCGCGCGCCACGCGACACGGCGGTAAACGTCAAGGGCATCTGCAGTAGAGCATCTATGAGGAGAGCAAGCAAAGCATGGAAGAACGCGCATTGGGCAGCCAGGGGCTGACCGTTTCCGAGTTGGGCCTGGGCTGCATGGGCATGTCCGAGTTCTACGGAGCGAGCGACGAGAACGAGTCGATCGCGACGATCCACCGCGCGCTAGAGTTGGGTGTGACCTTGCTCGACACGGCCGACATGTACGGCCGTGGCGCCAACGAACGCCTCGTCGGCAAGGCCATCGCCGGTCGGCGCGACGACGTGATAGTTGCCACGAAGTTCGGCATCGTGCGCACCGACGACCCGCGTGATCGCGGAGTGAGCGGCCGCCCCGAATACGTGCGGCAAGCCTGCGATGCCTCGCTGCAACGGCTCGGCGTTGACCACATCGACCTGTATTACCAGCACCGCGTCGACCCTGAGGTCCCGATCGAGGAGACCGTCGGCGCGATGGCCGAGCTGGTGACGGCCGGCAAGGTACATTACCTGGGCCTCTCCGAGGCCGCGCCGGCGACGATCCGCCGCGCGCACGCGGTCCACCCCATCAGCGCCCTACAGACGGAATACTCGTTGTGGAGTCGCGACCCCGAGGACGAGATCCTGCCGCTGGTGCGCGAACTTGGTATCGGCTTCATCGCCTACAGCCCCCTGGGACGCGGCTTCCTCAGCGGCGCGATCAAGAGTCCCAATGACTTCGCGCCCGGCGACTTCCGCCGCCACAACCCGCGCTTCCAGGGCGAGAACTTCCAGCGCAACCTGGACCTCGTCGCGCGCGTCCAGGGGATCGCCAAAGACAAGGGCTGCACGGCGTCACAGCTTGCCCTCGCCTGGCTGCTGGCGCAGGGGCGCGACATCACACCAATCCCTGGCACCAAGCGCCGCACGTATTTAGAAGAGAACGTCGCGGCCACCGACGTCACGTTGAGTCCGGAGGACCTGCGGCGCATCGACGAGGTCGCGCCCAAGGGCGCCGCCGCTGGCGAGCGCTACCCTGACATGAGCGCCGTCAACCGTTAGAGCGTATCTACTGGGAGGACATATGAACATCAAACAGATGGGCCGTACCGGCCTGAAGGTCAGCGAGATTTGCCTGGGCACGATGACGTTCGGCAACCAGGCCGATGAGCGGACATCGTTCGCGATCATGGATGAGGCCGACGCGGCCGGCGTCACGTTTTTCGATACGGCCGATGTGTATCCGCTGGGCGGCGGTTTGAGCAGCGTCGGGCGGACCGAGGAGATCGTGGGGCGGTGGCTCACGGAGCGCGGCGCGCGTGAGCGCATCGTGCTGGCGACCAAGTGCCGTGGCGCTATGGGGTCCGGCCCCAACGATGAAGGGCTTAGCCGCAAGCATATCATCGCTGCCTGCGAGGCCAGCTTACGCCGCCTGGGGACCGACTATATCGACCTCTACCAGACGCACTCGCCCGATTCGTCTACCCCCATTGAGGAGACCATGCGCGCGCTCGATAGCCTGGTACAGAGCGGCAAAGTGCGCTACGCCGGCTGTTCGAACTACCCGGCCTGGCAGCTGGCCGACGCGCTGTGGACGAGTGACAAGCATGGTCTGGCGCGTTTCGAGTGCGATCAGCCGCGCTACAACATCCTGTTCCGCATGATCGAGGACGAGATCCTGCCTCTGTGCCAGGCTCACGACGTCGGGGTCATCGCCTACAACCCTTTGGCGGGGGGCATGCTCACGGGGCGCTACCGCGACAAACGTGAGCAGGAGGGCACGCGCTTCGGGCTCCAGGGCGCCGGCGACCTATACCGCAAGCGCTATTGGAACGAGGAGGTATTCGACGTGGTCGACCGCTTGGCCCGCTTCGTTGAGGAGCGCGGCCTGAGCCTTACGCATGTAGCGCTGGCCTGGGTGTTGGCGCGGCCCGGCGTCACCGCGGCGATCTTAGGGGCTAGCAAGCCTGAGCAACTCAAGGATAGCCTCGGCGGAGTCGGCGTCACGCTTGACGACGAGGTGCGCGCGGCCTGTGACGACGCCTGGTACAGCCTCCCGCGCGAGCGCGATGCGCAGGTGGCGCGGCGGTAGAAGTCGGAAGTCGTGAGCATGACCGCTGGCCGTTAAATGTCCACAACTGTTACTGTTTTGGTATGAAGATGCGCCAGTCTATGGCGACTGACGACTGACGACTCACGACTCACAACTGGGAGAGCAGAGATGATCAAGACACTCGGAGTAGCCCTGGCCGGGCTGTTCGTCGCGGTTCCAGCGCCCGCTCATGCAACGTTCACGTTGATCAGCCCCACCTTCGCCAACAACGCGCCATTGGCGAAGGTTAATGAGGGCCATGCGGGAGGGTGCCATGGCGCGAACGTGGCGCCCACGCTTGCCTGGCGCGACGCCCCGGCGGCGACGCGTAGCTACGCGATCTACATGTACGATCGGGACGCCAAGTTGGCGCACTGGTTCGTCTACAACATTCCCGCGACCGTGCATCACCTGACCGACGCCAGCGCGCCCACGTATACGTTGGGGCAGACCAGCTTTGGCAACGCCACGTACAACGGCCCTTGTCCCCCTCTCCATGCCAAGGCGCACCACTATTATTTCACACTTATCGCCCTGCGCGAGGCGCACGTTAAAGCTCCTCGTGGGACCGCGTATACGCTGCCCGCGTTTATTCGAGCGACGAGGGGGCAATGGCTCAGCTACATATCGATCGTCGGCACGTTCCAGCGGCCGTAGTCCTCGCGCGCGTTAACGGCCACGCCCATGGGCTGTACGGTAACCCGTGGACGTGGCCGCGCTGACGCCGACGAGGGCGTGGCGCTGGATAATCGCCGCCTGTTCGCATAATTTGCTTCAAGTGATGTGCGAGGAAAGGAGCATTGGCATGACGAATATCTCCTATAAGCGCTTGATCATTGGGCTTGCAAGCTGTGGCATCCTGCTGGTGGGCGCCCTCAGCGCGCCAGGGTCACGGGCGACCGCGGCTCCGGTGAAGGCGCCCGCGCTTCCCGTCGTGATCCAGGGTCAGGTGCTGGCGACACATAGCACATCCATCTCCGTACGCACCCCTGCCCAGCGTCCCTCGTGCGCTCCAGGTCAGATGTGCCCGACGTACATCGTGACCGGAGTCACCTTCACGGTAGATATCGCGCACGCGGTCTACGAGTCGCCGCTGGGCCGATCTATCTCAGACAAGCCAGCGGTTGGGCTTCACATCATTGTCGTCGGCGCCTCCACGGGCGCCCATGCCCTCCGCGCGGTTGTTGTGGAACGCGTTGCCACACCCGCACCATCGGCAACTGGGACACCGCAGGCGCTCACTACGTGACGGGTTCTCTCGTTGAAGGAAGGATCGTTGACGTCACGTAAGCGATCGTTGCCTCGCGATCTCTAACGGTCGCATTAATGCCTCAATGAAACCATTGCGGTGGCGCTATATGGACGCTATTATAGATTGCATGTCCACCATGTAGTAGGACGTTCACTATGTCGTATATGCCGTGTGGAACGTCGCTCAGTAGGGTGAGCAATGCGCGTGGTTGGACTGAAACGGCGTGGAGCGGCGCCGGCAGCGGTTGTAGCGCCTACGACACGCAGCCGAGCTGGCAGTCATCGGTGTCTAACATCACAGCCACTTGTGGCAAGCGTGCGGTAGCCGACGTCGCGGCCGTAGCCGACCCCAATACGGGCGTCGCCGTGTACGACAGCTATACCTACCAGGGAGCGAGCGGTTGGCTGGTCTTCGGTGGCGCCAGCGTGGCCTCGCCGATCATCGCCAGCGTCTACGCCCTGGCTGGCAACGCTGCCAGCGTGACCTATGGCTCGTATCCCTACAGCCATATCAGTAGCCTCAACGACGTGACGAGCGGGAGCAACGGGAGTTGTGGCAACTACCTGTGCAACGCGACGACCGGATGGGACGGACCAACCGGCCTCGGCACGCCCAACGGCACAGGCGCCTTTCCTGAGCGGAACCTGGCTGCTAGGTGTCGCCTGGTTTCGGGCCGTCCGACTCCGCGATCAGGTGGGCGAAGCGCGCTTGCACGAGGCGCTGATTGCGCGCGTGGGCGCCCGATCGTACGCTGTCGATGCCCAGGCCATGCTCTTTGGTTCGATAGAGGGCGACGATGGCGGCGAGGAAGCCGGGCGGGCCGTAACGGTCGACCGAGCGCAGCCACAGGTCGTAATCCTCACAGCATGAGAGCGACTCGTCCCAGCCGCCGAGCGCGCGCAACGCGTCGCGCCGGTACATCGCTGTGCTGGCGTTGGGGATCATGGCGCTGCGGTAGAAGAGATCCGCGCAGCCGGCGCGGTCGGTACATAGGTAGTTGGTGACGTCCGCGCCGATGAGGTAGCGCCCGGTCTCGTCGATGCGCACCGCGTTAGCGTGGACGGCCCAATACCCAGGGTGATCTTCGAGATAGTGGTAACGCTGCTCAACGCCGGACACCGTGAGCAGGTCGTCGTCGTCGAGGTCGGCCACATAGGCGCCGCGCGCCTGGGTGGCCGCGCTGTTGCGCGCCGCCGCCACGCCACGTTGGGCATGGTGATACACCGGGCGAATGCGCGGGTCCGCGGCGGCCTCCGCGCGCAGGTAGTCCGTTGAGCCATCATCCGAGCCGTCGTCGACGATTACATGTTCGTAGGGGCGCGAGAGGCGCATCGCGCGCACGCTCGCGATAGCCAGGGGCAGGAAGCTCCCGCCCCGGTTGCGCGTCGGGGTGAGGATCGACACAGCCACGGCGTTATCATCCATCGCGATCTATCCCTACACTCCGGCGATCGCGTCGGCCAGGACCTCCGGCCGCTGCAGTGGTATGTCGTGGATCGTGTCGTCCAGCCAGCGCACATGTAGCAGCGGTTGCAGGGCCGTGCGGCGCTCCGCCGCGCGCCGCTTGGTCTCGACCATCTCGCGCTGCCGGTCATCCCATGGTTCCGTGGGCAGCGCCAGCAACGCCAGCGCCGGGCGGCGCAGCGCGCGGTACGCAGCATCCAGGTCGTCCTCCCACAGGCCGTGCAGGATGCGCCAGTGGTTCGCGGCTGAGAGCCGTGCCTGGATCGTGCCGTCGGGTCGCGGCTCAGTCAGTGCGGCGAAGAAATCGTGGCGGAAAGACTCGTCGAGGAAGGCCAGATCACCATGGCGCGTGTGCGCCAGCAGGTCGTCGAAGTGGACATTCCGCCAGACGGGCGGGGCCAGACGTTCCTCCACGGTGCGCCACGTCGCGTCCGGCATGTCGCGGACGGAGGACACGCCGCCATCGACGAGCACGGCGGCATGGACATCGTTGGGGTGACGCACGGCCCAGCGCAGGGCCACGGACGCGCCCCAGGAGTGCCCGACGACGGTGTAGGGCGCGCGCAGGCCAAGCGCCCGCACGACACCCACGCCGTCCTCGACGAGCGTATCCATGTCGTAGCCGTCCTCGGGCTTACCCGATTCGCCATGGCCGCGCTGGTCGTAGGCCACGACGCGCCGCCCTTGCGCCAGGAGCGGGGCGCACAGGTCGTAGATGCGGCACGTCGAGGCCAGGCCATGCAGCAGTAATACTGGCGCGGGCTCGTCGTCTTCCGGTACGCGCTCCGTCGGACCGCCCCAATCGCGGTAGTGGATCTCCAGCCCCGTCGTGGGCGTCGTCAGCATGGCGTCGGCGTGCGGTTGCCGCATTATCGTAGGCTCCTCATACAGTGAGTGTACCGGGGTTATCAAGCGTCATTCGTCCAGTTGCCCCATGATCTCCTGCAAGGCGACCTCGTACGCATCGCCGAACGTGGGGAAAGGGTGGACGACGCGTGCGAGCGCATCGAGCGGGACGCCGACCTGGACCGCCAGGATAGCCTCACCAATCCACTCTGCCGCGTATGGTCCGATGATCGCGGCGCCCAGCAAGACGCGGCGACGGCGGTCGGCCACGAGGTTGAGCCGTCCCGCGCGGATACCGTCGGTCTCGCCGCGCCCGGTCTCGCGCAGGTCAACAGCGGCGCTCACCGCGTCGTGTCCAGCCTCGCGCGCTTGTGACAGAGTCAGGCCGACCGCGGCGTACTCCGGCGCGGTATAGATCGCGTCGGGGATGGCGTGGTAGCCGACCGTGTCCTCACCGCCGAGCAGATTGGCCGCGACGACGCCAGCCTGATAGTTTGCCGTGTGCGTGTACGGCTTATCCCCCGTCACGTCGCCGGCCGCCCACACATGTAACTGGCCCCGCACGCGGAGATGTTCGTCCGTTTCGAGGCCCTTATCGGCATGCTGAATGCCGAGGATCTCGATGCCGATATCCCGCACGGTCGGCCTCCGTCCAGTCGCCAGGAGCACACGCGCCACCGTGACCGTCGCGCCGTCATCCAGCGTGACCGTCGCCCCGTCGGGCGCCGCCTCCGCTCGCGTGACCTGCCGGCCCAGCCGCACATCCACGCCGCTCTCCCGCAGCGCCTCCGCGAGGATGCGGCCAAACTCCGGCTCTTGGTCGGGCAGGAGCGACGGCGCGACCTCCACGAGCGTCACCGCACAGCCGAATGCCACGAAGGCTTGCGCCAACTCGCAGCCGACCGCTCCGCCGCCGATGACCAGCAGCGAGACCGGGCGCTCGTACGAACTCAACGCCTCATCGCTTGTCCACGTCGGAACGGTCTCCAGGCCCTCGATGGGCGGACGGATAGGCTGTGAGCCCGTCGCGACGACGAGGTCGCGGTAGCCCAGCGCGCGGTCGTCGACCGTCACGACGCCGGAGGCGGTGACGCGTCCGCGTCCGCGGACCAGAGTAATCCCCTTCTCCTCGGCCGACGTTGCGTGCCCCGTGTCGTCACGATTTTCAGAGAGGCGGTCGCGCCGCTGCACAGCGACCGCGTAGGCCGCCGCGTCGTCGTGAGGATCATAGGGCGCCACGGCCGCGCCCAACTCTTCCAGTCGCGGGAGTAGTTGGCGTACATGCGCGGATCTCAGCAGCGCCTTGCTGGGCATACAGGCGACGAACGGGCACTCGCCGCCAATGCGCGCGGCCTCGATCAAGGCGACCGTTTTGCCGCCCGCGATAAGCTTCTCAGCGATATTTTCGCCGGCGGTCCCGGCCCCGAGCACGACGACGTCGAACATCTCCATAGCAGCTACTCTCCCCCACCTCAATTTTCGCGACAGCATACGCATATGACGCTTACTCTATAGTATGCGCCTGTACGAGTAGCGATGACGAGGGTATGCGCCTGTACGAGTAGCGATGATGAGGAGTAGGACCGATTTTTGTGAGGGGATATATGCCTGGCCTCCGACATCAGTCGGAGGCCAGGCATATATCCCCTCCCGAGTTCCAAGACCCCGGCGCCCCCAGGCGTGGAGTACACTATATTGACGGGATATTGAGGGCGCGCCCCACGATTGTGAGGGGGTCAGGCGCGGACGCGCGGGGTGCGCGGCCCGCGTGTTCCTTGACACCCCCACCATGCGATAATGGCCCTGGTAGGAAGACGCGCGTCCTCCGCAGGAGGGGCGCCGGGGGGCGCGGCGCGGACGCACGGCGTTGCACGGGACATGGACGGCGGGTTGAGCGCGGTGCACGGGCGCGCGGCCCGAGCGGGCGCCCGTGCACCGCGCGTCTCGCGCCGCGCCGCACGGCGGGCCGCGTCTCACCATCGTGGGGCGCGCCCGGATATTGACGGGCTGTTGCCAGGAAGCGAGCGTTCACGGCACAATCTATTATTCGTTATGCACGGCACAATCCATTATTCGTTATGATGGGTAGGAATTTTCAACTGAATCATAGTGAGAGTAAGAGCAAGTGATGAATAACAGATGGGTGAGACGGCGCGCGCTGGGCCTGGTGGCTGGAGCCGCCGTCGTGGCCGCGTGCCCTGTCGCCGCTGGGGCGAACGCGGCCACGGCGCGCGCGCAACCGGGCGCGGGGATGGGAGTTGGCGTGCTGCGCCTGGCCGACGAAGGGATTTCCGAGCCGGGTAGCCTCGACCCGGTGCTCTTCGACGGGCAGTCGCTGGTGGTCGACAATACCATGTACAACGGGCTGCTCAAACTCAACGCCCACCTGCTGCCGGTTCCCGATCTCGCCAGCGGCTATACTGTTTCGCGCGATGGCCTGACCTACACGTTCACGCTGCGCTCAGGGGCGCGCTTCTCTGACGGCGCGCCCGTCACAGCCTCGGACGCGGCGTGGTCGCTCACGCGCATGCTGGCGCCCCAGATGTCCAACGGCGGCGCCATCGGCTACTTCGGTATGATCGCCGGCGCGGCGGCCTACAACAACGGTAAGACGCGCGATGTCTCCGGCATCCGGGCGCTCGACACGCGGCGGGTGCGTGTGACACTGGCTTACCGCGCCGGATATTTCCCCGACGTCATGACCATGATGTTCGCCAGCATCCTCGAAAAGAAGGCCGTGCTGCGCTACGGCAACGCCTACAACACCAGGTGGACCGAACACGCCGTCGGAGCCGGACCTTTCGCGCTGCGCACATGGACACACAACCAATCCGTCAGCGTCACGCCAAACACGTATTATTACGGCGGCCGGCCGCGACTGACCCGTATCGACATCCCGTTCATCGCCAGCCCCGACACGGCGTACAACGCCTACCAGACGAGCGCGATCGACGTGATGGGCGTCAACCATTTCCCCTCCGACCGCATCGGCTCGGCGATGGGACATCAAGATTTTCACGGTGGCCCCAAGCTCGAGGTCGACTACCTCACGCTCAACGAGAAAAAGGCCCCGTTTAACAACGCGTTGGTGCGCCTGGCCTTCTCACAGGCGGTCGACCGCGACTTGCTGGCGCGGGCGGCGCCGGGTACGGTCTCGCCGACCGATCGCATCCTGCCCCCTGGGTTGCCGGGCTACGACGCCAGCCTGCGCGTCCCAGGCTTCAATGTCGCGCAGGCGCGCGCCGACCTTACACGCGCTGGGTATTCGGGTGGGCGTGGGCTTCCCAAGATTACCTATACCTATAGCGCGACCGGCGCCGATGAGGATCGCCGCGCGCGGCTGCTACAAGCGATGTGGAAGCAATACCTCGGCGTAAACGTGGCGCTGAACAGCCAGGAATTGAGCGCGTATAACAACACCCTGACCGCGCGTAATTTCCAGATAGGGCTGATTCAGAGCGGCGCCGACTATCCCGACCCACAGGACTTCCTGAGCCTCTCGCTCGTCAGCGGCGGCGCCGGCAACAACGGCGGCTACAGCGACCATACCTTCGATAGCCTGGTACGGACGGCCGACAGCATCGTCGGCGACAACGCCCGCCGCTACCGCCTGTATGCGCAAGCCGAGGGACGCGCCCTTGACCAGGCGGCGGTGATTCCGTTGGCCAACGAACGCAACACAGTGCTGGTGAAGCCGTGGGTGCATAATTTCGTCGTCACAGCGCTGCCGGGACTCGTGCCCGACTGGGCGTCCGTCTCGGTGAGCGGACACTAGAGCGCCGAGACCACGATGCTGCGCACGATCGGGCGACGCTTAATCAGCATGGTCTTTGTGCTCGTGGGCATCTCCTTCCTGACCTTTGTCGTGGGCTACCTGGCGCCCGGCGACCCGGTTCAGGCGTTGATGGGCAACCGCCACGACCCCGCCCTGCACGCGCGGCTACTGCATTTCTACGGGCTGGATCGTCCGTGGTGGCGGCAGTATGGCGCGTACCTCTGGCGAGCGGCGCACGGCGACCTGGGGACATCGTTCCAGTACCCCGGTGTCTCCGTCGCCACGATCATTGGGCGCGGCGTGCCGGTGTCGCTGGAGCTCGGCGGGCTGGCGTTGCTGTGCACGCTGCTCATCGGCATCCCAGTGGGCTTCGCGGCCGCGTTGCGGCATGATACATTGCTCGACATCGGCTCGACGAGCCTGATGTTGCTGCTCTACGCCATCCCCGGCTTCATCCTGGCTCCGGCTATACTGGCCGCCGATGTGGCTGCGTGCAACGCGGGCGCCCGTTGGCCCTGCCTGCCCGTCTACGGGTGGGGCACGCCGTCGCACCTCGTCCTGCCCCTGATCGTCTACGCGGCGGGCGGCGTGGCCTATATCGCGCGGCTGACGCGCGCCAGCGTTCTGGAGATGCTCGGGCGCGACTACATCCGCACCGCACGCGCCAAGGGCCTAGCGCCGCTAGCGCTGAACAGCCGGCATGTGCTGCGCAACGCGCTCATCCCGATCGTGACGTATATCGGCCCTTCGATCGCCTTCCTCGTCACCGGCGCGTTCGTCATCGAGTACATCTTCAACATTCCCGGCATCGGCTACCAGACGATCCAGTCGCTGGGCCAGCGTGACTACCCCGTCGTAGAGGGGACGACGCTGTTGCTGGCGGCGGCCGTCGTCGTGATGAATTTGCTCACCGATCTGCTCTACACCGTGCTCGACCCGCGCATCAGAGACGAACGATGAGCATGGGCTGTGACGATGCTGATGAGGCGCGGCTGGACGCCCGCGCCGAGGCCCCCGCGATCGCGCGCGCAGGCATGACGGCCGATGAACTCATGCAGTCACGCGGCAGTCGCAGGCGCCTGAGGCGCAACCGTAAGGCCGCCGTTAGCCTCGTGCTATTGGCGCTGCTGGTGGCCGTCGCGGCGTTTGGTCCCTTGGTCTGGACGCGCAGTGGCACAGACGTCGACCTGCTGGACTACACGCCCAAGGCTTTCCCCTCGGCCGCGCATCCCCTGGGGACCGACTCGACGGGGATCGACACGTTGGCCCGGCTCTTGTTGGGGTTGCGCACAACGTTCGAGGTTGCGCTGTTCGTCGAAGCCATCAACGTCATATTGGGCGTCGGCGCCGGTGTCCTGGCCGGGTACTTCCGCGGCCCGCTCGACGCCATAATGTCGCGTGTCGCCGACCTCCTGTTCGCCTTTCCAGGCCTGCTCTTCGTCATCTTCGTAGCCGGCGTGTTTGGTCCGGCGGTGTCCAGTTTCTACGGAGGGTTGGGGCGGCTGCTGTTGACCGCTGGCGCGCTGGCGTTGGTGGGCTGGCCGTTGCTAGCGCGCTACGTGCGTGGCGTCACGTTGTCGTTACGTGAGCAAGAGTTCGTGTTAGCGGCGCGCGCCATGGGAGTCGGTCCCGGCGGCATTATTTGGCGGCACATCTTGCCCAACGTGGCGGGCGTCATCGTCGTCGCGGCGACTCTCGACGTGGTCGGGGTGGTCTCGGGCGAGGCCACGTTGAGCCTGCTTGGTTTGGGCATCCAGCCGCCGGGGTCCAGCCTGGGGCTCATGATCAACGACGCGCGCGAGTACCTGACGACGAACTGGACACAGGAGTTCTTTCCGTGCATGATCCTTGCCCTAATCATCCTGCTATTCTCATTTTTGGGCGACGGGCTGCGCGACGCGCTCGATCCACGGCGGGAGTGGTAAGGATTCCCCTGCTAAAAAAGGGCGCGAGATGGGTTTATGGTCTTGTGAAACGACGACGCGGCGCGCGAGCGCTGGATATGGTATAATTTGTTGTTGGAAGCGCATACCACACATTACATCTGTACCGAAACCCCTTTATTTAAGGATAGAAACTCATGGCAACGAGCAAAAATAACCCAGACGCCCGCCGTATCGAAGGCTGGCGGTGCAAGAAGTGCAATACCCCCAATCCCGCTCAGTCAACGGTATGTCGTGGCAAGACGAGTACGCGACTGCTTGTCCCCAACACGACCGGGCATGGGATGCGCGTCACCATGGAGCACCTGGCCTGTAACGCCGCGCGCACCGCTTAAACAGCCCACATAGGGAGGCGGCACAGATGTCGCAGGCCAGCGCGTACGCGCTGGCCTGCGACATCTGTGCCAGTCGTGCGTTGCGGGTGGAAGACGCGCCTGAACGCGACGAGGGTGCGACGGTTGCGAGTACTCACCGTGCGTAGCCAGACGCTGTTCGTAGGTAGCCGGATCAATGTTGCTTGCGGCATGGGGGGGCTATTTGCTAGACTAGGGAACATCGGGGCGTGGCGCAGCTTGGTAGCGCGTCTGAATGGGGTTCAGAAGGTCGGAGGTTCGAATCCTCTCGCCCCGACCTCAAAGGCGAGTCCATCGCGGACTCGCCTTTTCTTATTTCCAAGGCAAATTCTTTGTTACCTCGGCCTCATCTCCTCGATTCTTTATGCTTTGACCGGTATTTCTCGTCGATACGTCATGTGCGTTTTGTCGACGGCGGACGGCAAAGTAAGAGCGGCATCTCGGCCCCATGTCACAGAAATGTCACAGACGATCTCGGTCGATGCTTGACGGCGTGGAGCGGTATCGGCGTGTGAATTTCGCGGGGGTTGCCCACATGGTCGGTTCGTCCGGTAGGCGGGGACGAACGCACGAGAGAAAGGCGGCTCCGGGGATTGCAAGGAATAACCAGTTGGGTGGGTGTGAAGTGATGCGGGAGGCGAAGCTGGACCCCTGGATCGGGCGCGCCGCCGATCCCAATGATACTACGTGGCGGCGCATTGTAGGTGCTGTGCAAGGGATGGTAGTATCCATCAACACCAAGCGGTCTGCAAAACTCACGTTTCCCCGTAACGCGGCGCAAGGACCAGGTAGCGCAGCCGTTCATCATGTCGATGCGGACGCGCCGCCACATGCGGCGCCACTCGGGTAGATCCCGCGCGACCTGCTCGCTGTCGCGCAGCAGCACCCGGCCGTAGAGCCGGTCCTCCGGGAAGTCGGGCTGCTGTGGGACGGCGACGATACCGTCCCGGTGCATGTGGTGCGTGCCCGCGTGCGCCAGGTGGGGGACATAGCTGTGCACACGCCGTTCCCGCCCGTGTTGGTCGTCACGCATGAGCCGGGGCGCATGCCCTGGCCGTACCCGAGCGGGATACTCTGGACGACGGTGGCGGAGCTGGGCACGCACGGCCATCTGCACGCGCGGTGGGTCCTGCCGACGACATGGAGCATGAGCAGGCGCGACAGACCGGCCGAGGAGAAGGTTCTTTTGGACGGCCTGGTCGCCCTCCCCAGCCCCTATCGGGCTGATCCCCCGTTCGTGTCGCCCCCTGGATCTCAACGATCGCCTGACTGCACTGCGGCGAGGCGGGGTGGAACCGAGGCCGACGCCCCCGCGCTTGCTCGCCCCAGCGCTGCCGCCGCGCGCTCTCTACGCTTTGCAGATCGTGGGGCAGCACCCGCTCCTGCGCATGCCGCAGCTGACCGAGGTGTGCGACGATCCACCGGCCTGGGTGCGCGCGACGCTCGCATGGTTGACCGGCCACGGATTGGCGGAGCCGAACGAGTGCGCGGGTGAGCGGGCCGGGCGCTACGTGCTGACGAGGCGCGGGCTGCGCCTGCTCGCGGCGGAGGCCGATCTCCCGGTCGCGGCCTATCGGGAGGCGTACGGTGTACTGGAGGACACCGACGAGGGGGCGCGGCGCGGCCTGGACTTCGCGGCGGCGAACCTGGCGCACACGACGGCGCTGCTGGATGTATTCTTTGCTTTCCTGCGCATGGCACGGGCACGGGGCGGGACGCTCTCATGGTGGTAGGAGTGGACGTGCACGCGGACGTTCGACTGGGAGGGCGAGCGGCACCTCCTGCGGCCGGACGCCGACGCCATGTACGAGGAGCGCGGCCACCGGCTGCGCCTCTTCGTCGAGCTCGACCGCAACACGTGCCCGCTGGGCGACATCGCGGACCAGCTCGCGCGCTACCGCGCGCGCTTATACGATCCTCCCGCTGACCGCCCATTACGCCGCTAAGTACAGCTCCACAGTAAAAGGGTCAGGAATTGTCGAGTGCATCGTCCATTTGCTATCGTGAGTGTATCCACAGAGCAAGGAGGCGACAATGCGCGGACGGATCTCGCGGGTGGTTGTCGCGGTCGATGAGCCGACCCGCACCACGCTGGAAAGCTGGCTGCGGAGCCCGAAAACGCCGGTGGGGCGAGCCAGAAGGGCGCGGGCCATTCTGTTGTTGGCGGCGGGTGAGCGCTACGCCCATGTGGCGGAACGGGTGGGCTTGGCCGAGCGCCATGTCCGTAAATGGGCGCGACGGTTCCAGGACCAGGGCGTCGGCGGACTCCACGACAAACCACGCCCGGGCCGCACGCCCGTTTTTTCCCCCTGAAGTGGCGGTGCATGCGGTGAAGATGGCCTGCGAACGACCCGACGAGGGCGCCCGCGCGCTCTGCCAGGGGGACTGTGCGGAACGGGCGCGCCAATTGGTCGCGGAGGGACTGGTGGACGGCATCTCCGACGCGACGGTGCGTCGTATCTTGGCGCATCACAAGCTCAAGCCCTGGCGCCACCACCTCTGGCTCTCGCCCAAGGTGCCGCGCGACGCGCGCTTCGCCGCCCAAGTGCGCACGCTCATCGACCTCTACACGCGCCCGCTCGCCCCCTGGGAGGCGGTCATCTGCGTCGACGAGAACACGAACCTGCAGCCACGCCCTCGCCTGTCCCCCACCCGCCCGGCCCGCCGGGGACGGCCGGTACGGGTGGAACATGAGGACCGGCGCTGCGGCGCGCTCAACCTGTGCGCGGGCTTCGACACGCGCAGCGGCCACGTCTACGCCCGCACCGCGCGGCGTAAACGCCAGGTCGAGTTCATCGCTTTCCTGGAGCACCTCGACCAGGAGGTTCCCGCGTGCGTGACCACGATCCACCTCGTTATGGACAACCTGCCCATGCACAACGGCCGCACGGTCCAGGCCTGGCTGGCCGCGCATCCGCGCTTCCAGTTCCATTTCCCGCCCGTCCACTGCTCGTGGATGAATCAGGTCGAACAGTGGTTCAGCATCCTGCAGCGCAAGCGCCTGCGCATCGCCGATTTCGCCGACCTGGCCCACCTCGAGGAGCGTTTGATGGCGTTCGTGGCCGAGTGGAATGTGCATGCGCATCCTTTCAATTGGTCAAGCAAGTCCGTCGCCAAGGTAATGGCGGCCTGTGAGGACAGGCCCGACGATGTGCCCCTCGCCGCCTGATTTCCTTACCTATCTAACGTGGAGTTGTACTTAGCTTGAACGCGGCAGGTGGTGGTCAAAACTCATAGCCCCGTTTGACCCAATACCGCCAGTCTTCGATGGCGTGCTGCGTTGGCTCATCGGCCGTGATCCCGTCCAGTTGGGAGAGCGGCACCGCCAGCGTGCGCCGCTCCCAGGGCATCTCCACGAATATCTCGTGCCGGCATTCCTCTTCCGGCGCGAGGCCAACCACCTCGACTTCGTCGCCCGTGCGCAGCGGCGAGATGACGCGCTCAACGACACAGCGGGCGACGAAGGGGACCTGGAGCGTCCCCTCCAGGTAGGAGTACCATCCCGTAGCCTGCTCGTCGCCGCTGTGGGCATCAACAATGATCTCCAGGTGGATGCGCTCTTCGCGCTCCGCGTCCTTCGGTGTTGGCGCCATCTTGCCCCCTTTCCTCCTGATTGCATGGCGGGTCCGTGTCTGAGCCGCAGCACCCGCCGACGCTACCTTCACCTATCACGACGATGGCCGGATGCGGGCCATTCTTCTGTCGTGAGTTGTTGTTCTAGCCGCCTGAGGTATCCTTCCGGGCCATGCCGGAAGCGTCGTTGCGCTCGCCGGGTCTCGCGCCGATAGTCGAGGCGACGCCGTAGCTCCTGCCACGCCGCGCGATCAGTCAAGCGTATCTCGAGGGCCCATCCCTCGCGTGTCGCAAGGATCGTTGTCAGGTGGACGGCACCACGCACGATCGCCCCACCCGTGATCGTGCGCCGCCCCGTGACGCGGCGCTCGTGGTAGCGCACCGACCCGAAGCAGCGTTCCAGTTCGTTGTTCGTGCGCGGCAGGTCCGGCACGTCGTAGCAGCGGAACAACCCGGAGCCATAGCTGGCGGTGACCTTCGCGATATGGGTGGCCACCGCGCCGAGCGGACCGGCCGTCGCCCGTTCGGCCTGCATTGCGTCGAGATGGGCGCGTACGAGGGCGGAGACGGTCGCCCCGTCGTGCCCTGCCGCGTTGTCCAGAATACGTGCCAAGTCACGCACCCAGCCGTGGGTCACGCGCAGCGCCGGCCAGAGGGCCGCCGTCGCCTCCAAGCCGCGCCTCACCATGTCCCGCAGGTGGGCGAGGGCGACGGGGAGCCCCCCCTTTTAGCCTCGACCCGATCGATCGAGGCGGCGATGGCGTCCAGGCGGTCGTGCAGCCGCAGGCCCGAGGCGTCCAGCGGCGGCTGCCGATCGTCGGTCACCGCCGCGCGCACCGCCAGGCAATAGCCGCGGATGGCCTCCGCCTCGGCGTCGTCGCGCCCCTCTAACGCCCGCTCGAGCGGGCGTACGCCGCGCACCTGCTTCTTGAGTGCCACCTTAGCGTGCCGATCTGCCTCCGTGAGCGGCTTGGTGGCCTCCCGTAAATAGTGGAAATGGCAGAGTTGATGCGGGATACCCGGCCACACCGCCTGCACCGCCGTCCCGATCGGCGACTGCCCGTCCGAGATGACGCCTGCGACCGGCACGGGCAGCGCCGCCTTCACCTCCGTGAGCAGGGCGGCCAGGTCGCCCTGCGTCCCGCTGAGCAGGCTGCGCGCCAGCAGCACCTCGCCCGAGAGCACGTCGCGCACGACCCAGAGCACCTCATGCCCCACATCCGGCTGCAGGCCGTCGATCGCCAGGATGACCCGTCCTTTCTCCGCGAGGCGCTCGCGCATCCGGGTGGCATCGGCCAGGCGCAGCGCTATCAGCTCTTCATATCGTTGCACCAGGTGCGTGACGGTCCGCTCGGCGATCTGGACACCGCAGGCCAGCAGGGTCTGGTGGATCTCCAGGACGCTGCGGTGTTCGGCGAAGCGCAGCGCGCCAACGAGGGCGATGACGTCGAGGCCGAACTCGCCGTGGGGCAAGGCCCAAGAGCCCTCCTCCTCGGGGCGGTACGAGCGGCGATAGAGCGCGCAACTCCGGGTCATGCAGCGGCGGATGCGCAGGGTCAGACGCCAGACGCCGTCGAGGCGGGTGACCTTGCGGTGGCAGTGGTAAACCGTCCAGAGGGGGCCGCCGCACTGGGGGCAGCGGTCGTGATACGGCTCCAGCAGTTGATCGTGCGTCGCAGGCGAACGCGGGGTCCGGCGGGCCATGATGCACCTCCTGTTCAGGCAGATGGTACAGACAACAGCTTCCTTACCCGTATGATACGTCCTTCAAGCCAGGTTTACCAACGTGGGGAGTTTTTTTCTACGGCGGCAAACTCGTGAGGAGGAGGTCTTCAAGGGCGGCGAGATAGGCGGCGGGATCACGCTGAAAGCGGCGTTGGGCGCGATGGATAGTATGGCGATACTGCACGGATTGGCGCACCTCCTCC
>JAABUL010003281.1_pt1 | contig 24415 bp, 16 predicted proteins | sample 5559151 | NCBI WGS metagenome assembly JAABUL01 (sample SAMN10711876, study PRJNA513368) | rock metagenome | isolation source: Antarctica rocks | place: Antarctica: Victoria Land, Pudding Butte sud | reverse complement strand
CCTGAAGACTATATAGCCACGACTGAATGTCTGAAGCTTTGGCTTCAACCTGGAGTTTCGGAGTGATGATTCCTTTCTTCCTCACAATAATAGCCTCGATGCCTCAATACGCCGGACATCTGATTGATGTTCGGATTCGGTAGCGAATTCTTCGATTATACACTCACAAACTTTCTAAAAAAATTGAAGAACAAGAGTGTCTCAGAGTCTCTGCTTACCCACAGTTTCGTCGTAGTGCGAATGTCGCGTGATAGTAATGAGAAGCGAGCAATGGGCTCGCGTACCATCTCAGCCACCCGAAGCGGTGAGATCAGCCAGGCCGGAGCGAGGAGAAGGAGCTGTTGGAAGCCATAAATGGGAGAGAGCATTCTAGTGGCTTGTGCTGCCACATGCAATTTCCACACGATCGATTCCCCACACCGACTCTGCGAGCCGATAATGCCTCAGTCCGAGTGCCGTTCGATACCTCAGAGCGTGGAGTGCATGGCACAGTTGTCTCATCAACCGGGAAGGCGGCTTATAGAAGGTAAGAAGAGTAACCACTATCCCTGTACTACATTAGGTGCTTTGAATGGAATGGTATATGTATATGTCAACAATAGCAACTCATGAATGAGGGGAAGCTAAGAAAGAAAGATCAAAATCAAGTCGGTACAACAGTAGAAGTAGAGTGCGCAAATGGTGTAAGTTGCTGGCGGGCGCGCTCCGACAAATCGGACGTTAAGCTCTTGTGTCACCGTCGTTGTGTCTTGAAGCTTCCCAAAGTCGTGTTTAGATGAATGCTTGGGTTTGACTTAGCTGGTCTTTCATCCGAAATCGACCGATGGAGGTACGTTGACGATGGATGTGAACCTGATATTCTCGACTCTCACATTCTTATTGCTCGACATGGTGCCCAGCGCTGGGACACTTGTGGTGATATAACCTTATTGAGGTCACATAGATGAGGTCGGACCCAATTCCCATACCCCTCCCATATCATCAACCCAATCTTGCTCCACAAGCAGGCCTTTTGTGTCGCATCGGCCAGTCCATTGAACCAGCGAGTGTAGGGTGGAAAGACTCGCTCGAGTGCGAATGCTTTTGAGATTCCACTGTAGGAGATGAAAAAGAATCTGGCTCCGAAGTCGTGAAAATTGCGGCTCGATTGAGCTCTCTTTGAGTGAACAGCCCTTGTTGTCTTCGAAGATGCACTATTCGGATTAAGTCAGGTCTGTGAAGTACGGATGGAGGCGTCTGCATTTGTCCATGACCCCCGTTCTACATTGGCGTCGGTACAGCAGGTTGTGAATGGGCCGCAGAGGAATGAGTACGGGCTGCGGCAATTGTTGCAGGCTAGATCGCCTGCGAACTGGTCTGGAGCACGGACCTGCATGACCATCCCGAGCGTGCGGTTGTGGTGGGACAGGCCCTAGATAGGTCAGAGTTTTTCTCGTTGTCGGACTTCATGAATATCTCGAGTGATCGGTCTTGAATGTGTTGGTATATGCCCAGAGTTCCGATCTCTTGGAAAATTTCTTCAGTGTGTGTCTTCGCGGGGCAGAACGACAAGGATAGGAAAGCCAGCTTGCCTGTTTGACGATGGGTGATTGCTAGCGGATCACATAGATGGACGCAGTAGTCGGCAAATGCCTTCTCGATGTAGCTTTGATCTGGACCGCCCGCTGTGAAACCCATATAAGCCCCAACAATTGTGAATGTTGAGCGTTGAGGATATGGTAGCAAGGATCACAATTCCTACGATCTGAAGAAGCCAGCAGGAAGGCACCAGTCGAATAGCGACTTGTTCTTGATCTCTTTTTGCGACTGGAAATATTCTCCATATACTATGTGCATATTCCGGAGGCTACTCTTTCTTCGATGGACCAAAGATTCCAAAGGCAAAGCAACCAGCGTCGCCAGTGTGGTTTCTCATACAGGACGGATGGTCGACAGGGCGATCGAAGAGCATGGATAGTTCATTTTTATGAGGTACAGTAATTTATATAAAAGCACATGCCAGCAATTATTGGGAACATCTGAGCAGACTTCAAACACCATAACAAATATATGTAGTCAGTCACATGACATTGGTGGAGGCACTTGTAGGTGATGTGGATCAAGTCTACTGTCACATATATATACGAGGATGGTAACAGAGAAGTTCCAAGCTCTGAAGACAGTAGAAGAATATACAGAAAAGTTGAAAGCTGGACGAGCAGGAAGATGTTTATAAAGACGTCTGGGCGAAGCCCCGTCACTGTCACAACCTACTGCGCTGTGTGAATTTTGATTCCTTCATTGGGGCTGGGAGTGAACACTCTCTGTCGAGATCATTGACTGAACAAGAGCTTGTGAATTTTGGCTGTCACTTTTGAGGCGGGAACTCTGAGTCACCAGGATGCCGGCTCGCTTGAGTGGGAGGCAAGAAGCACGATAATCTGCATCTTTGAGACAACGACGATGAATAATCCACATCCTACCTGTGAGGATTGAGCCCGACTGTGTTGCGCTTTGTGTGTCTCAGTAACCGAAGGGGCACTTGTGTTCCTCATCACCATCCTTCGAGACGACTTCTCGGTCACTTGGTGAGTGGATCGCCGGATGAAGCAAATGAGAATAAAAAGCGCTTCATCAGCCATGGCTTCTGTTCCTCTTATAGATGACTCAGGTATCACCGATCATTGTCCTCTTGTCCGTAGCATAGCTGTCCATTCCAGCCCGCGTAGTAACTTCCAGTGTCTTCATTCGTTGATAACCCAAGTGAAAGCTGCTCTAGACCCATTGAAGAAACCATGGACAAAAGGCAGTAAGCTGGGGATGCGAAAGCCAATGCGACACCCTGTAGCCGTCTCAACATCAACGAGACAATAATATGAGTGAGCCATATGGGAAGACTTTCAGCTTACCCTTTTGCGCCCAAGCAATCCCAAGATCTCGGTGCTATAGATCTCTCAAGGCAGTATTAGATCGTCATAGGGCGCCCAGAAGGGTTGTAGCAGTTGGACTCCCACTTCGCAATTTCCAGAGTTCACCGAAAGGCCATGTAGACAGGAGTGAAGAAATTTTGCCTCCAAACCTTCATTCACCGTAAGCTTCTCTTCCCAACGCAATCCGCACCATCGAATGCCGCATGACGTCGCCGCTCAACTCCTCACCCGTCTTCCAATCCCGGCTTCCGTGGTGTTGCTGGTGAACCCTGGAGCTCTATTCTGTCTTCGCTTCTTATTGGCATGATAAAAGCAAGCTTCTAGATCCCCAGCCGCATATCCATGATCTCATTCGTGGCCTCCGACATACAAAGCACATCCTCCTTGAAATCTCAGCCCTCATTTCCAAGACATACAAAGTACATCTACAATACCCACTCCTAAACTGATCCATCATAGGCTAAAGCATTCGTTGACTCCAAGTTCAGAACTGAAAATGTACAAACAAACCTTTCGAAACAATCCGAGAACAAGAAAATTCTAACTAACGTCACGGCATTAAAGTCGAGAAATCTCACATATATACTCAAGACGGGGCGTCGGGTGACTGCATTGAGAAAATGTTGTCTTTGTCTCGTGTAGGTAGGTAGAGGATGAAAAGAGAGCATCGGAAACATATGGACGCTGAGAAAGAGACGCTTATCGAGCGTTCTTCAATTGCTAAAGTGGTTGTGTATTCGACTCAAGATCTCTGAAATCGATTTGATTGGAAAGTATACCATGCCGTTAGATTGGAAGAGGGCCTTGGCAAGCTAGCTTTATGTGGAAGGCTTGGCTTGTGCTAAATTTAGGATATTTTCTATTTTCAACTCCACATCTAAAGTAAGTGAACCAGTGAGACCCCCACAAGGAGAGCGCCAACCACTACCCATCACGCCAAGTATCCAGCTGAGCGATGAAGGTGACTGTCATCTGCTGCGCTGAAGCAAAACATCATCGGTCGCCTATAAAAATACATACCGGCCGCAGATCGGCCCCCGAATACCGAGGCTATGCTTGAACGTCAAGATGCTAATACTTAAGGTAGAGAAACGCCGTGAGCGCAAAGGCTATCAGCCGAATCGCTGATGGCAAATAATATACGCACAATGAAGCCCTAGTAGTTCAAACTCCAGCAAGAGCAGATCTTGTCTCATCTCATAACGTCAATCGTCCCACACCTTTACTGTCTCCGCTCATAGTAGGCAGACTTGGGATAAAACCTGGAGTCTTCCCTGCTGGAAGTATATTTCGCATCATTGAAGCTATTGGCGTGGTATCGGCTGTCGCTGGTTTTGGAACTCTTTGAGTCTCTGCAAGGTTCGCGGTCGTAGCGGATGGATGGGTCGCCATGGCTGGACTTCGATGGTCGTGACCGAGAGGTGTCTGGCGTGATGAGAGTGGATTCGTATTTCGAAGAGGTGTGCTTTGAGGTGTGTCTGCGGTCTGACTCCGCGTATTTGGGCTCAAGTCGCGAGCTGTATTTGGGATCATAGGAAGGTGCTGTGGGAGCGTTGGTATTGGTTGTATGACTGCTAAGGGTGTGGGGGTGAGCTACCTTTCTTTGCGTTTATTGACAGGCCACCAAGTTCTCTCGCGAGTGCGGCTGAAGAAGAAGACGAGGATCGGCTTGAGCCACTGGAGCTGGAGTAGCCATGGCTATAATTGTCACGAGAAGGCATGGTGGAGGGATTTGACGAAGATAGTCGCTGTTGGAGTATAGTAGGTTTGTCGAAGTTCGGCACGACCCAATTGATAGGTGAGCAGGCAATCAATGCGTCTCCAATACTGTAATGGAGCAGCAATGGCTATGATGAAGGCTATGATAGGTAGAGATGGGTTGGGTATGATAACGACGAGAAGATTGAAGAAGTCGTTCCGTTTCTGAATGCAATTGAAGATACAACCGCACAAGTATATCGCAGATGGGTTCAATTGATCACTGATGCTAGAAAAGGAAGGAGGAAAGACAGGAGCAATTGACCTTTTATCTACCTTTCCATTGCCCCATGAGGCACGGCGGTACCTCAGTAGCATTCGTCACGACTCACTACCTGACACATGTTGCCTAACAAGAGGACCTTTCGCGCCCTGAAGTCACAGGCATCCACCGACTCAACATGCCCAAAGAGCGTTAGCGCGCAGGCAGTATTCTTCGGCCATGTCCATATCTTGGGGGTAGACCGAATAAAGGGCGCGATCAGGGGTGAAGACTCATAATTGTATCGCTATGACTCCGGCTGCGCCCTTGCAGCTATTTCGGATCTTCCCATGATACGGGATCAATTGGACGTTTTCCAATGGTTCTGCGCCATGCTCATGCAAGGTACAGCTGTACGGTTGATGCAGGGTTGAGAAGTGCTGGTCGCTGTGGCAGCTGGCATGATCGATGGGTTTGCAGCCTGTCAGTTGTCAGTGCCTGTACTGGCGTCAGGCAGCACTCCACTAGCTGCGGCGAGGCGTTATTGTTGGATCGCGCTAGCCCAGCCAATGAACGCTCAATCTGTCCAACTTCTTGGCAGGCATCGCTGCGAGAGCCGCCGTCGACGACATGCTAATAGTCATCAGGAAGCCGTTTCTTTGTTGCACTGCCTGCCGTTCAATATCGTTATCCCATGGGGCATTGTGCATGCATAAGGGCTCAATCTCCGATTCTGCAATGCAACAGAAAGGAAGCTGAAGATTTTAGGCTATGCATATGCTGCGCCAAGCCCCGGGTTGCATGAGAAAACAACGTGACTCTTTGCATCTGAGCCATGTGGCCGCCATGAGTCCATGCAAGATGCATAGAAGTGGTACGAGGGCCTGCTTGCGTCCAGAGTGTTACGAGGACCTGCTTGCGTATGTTGCGCGAGTGATCCTTGCCATGACTCACTGCCTAGGCTTTTGGTTGTTACTGACCGGTCAAGGTGCAGTACGAGCACATCACGCCAATCACAAAGCGCTAGACTTAGTGCCGACTTCGTGACGAATAAATGGACTCAATCATATCGGAGAGATGCCGTCTCGTTCTTCAACGTGTATGACTTCGCTATCTGATTAGCCGTGATGACGAATGACGAAACGCCTCGACCCTTCTACCTATGCAATACTGAATAATCTGGGACATACACGAAGTTTTGACGAGACGGCAGCGACAGATGTCTACCACCAGCCGATGTGCCTAAAGCGCCCTCCACCCTCCTCTGCAGCACTGGAAAGCTATCTTGGTTCGACAAGTGTGGGAACTATGGGATGGTTGTAGTAATGACGTTAGCAGGGACGCGGGGACATCCAGGATGCAGATCGGAAGAACGAATGGCAACCAAACGAGGTCTGCTCTCTCACCAAATAAGGATACTCCTGCAGTCCGGGGTATCTTGCTATGATCTTGCGCCCTCCGCCCTCCGAAAACACGGCTGAACGGGTCCATGTGCAGAGCCGTGGGGGCGGGGTCTCTTTGGGGCTACAAGGGTTTGGAGGAAAGAATGCAGTTACAACCGCCATGGGCAAGAAGACGCGACTACTTGTCGCGCCATCTTACGGGAATATCTACACTTTTTCCTCCTTCGCCCCAAAGATTTCGCCCCCCGAGCGACTTCCGCCCTTGTGCGCCACACTGAAACAACGGGTCGACCATTCTTGAAACGCTTCGAGTGCAGGTCCGGAAGTAAGCCCTATTCCATCGTTGGGGGCCGAGAGGCGCAGATCGATACCGCAAAGGGTGTGCCTCTTCGTTCTCAAAGAACAATACACGATTTCCACACATTCGTTGGTGCGATAAGGCCGGGGTTGGGCTTCCGCCAAGGATATCTCGGCGATGGGATTGAGGCTGACGATGCAGGTTGAAGAGGTATTCCATGAGAGGATAAATGTTCTTTTCAGACGCTGTCACGAGAGAGGAAAGGTATCTTGAAAGGGATTGTCCTGCATTCTTCGTCCCACTCCTCCATGTCGGCACCGAGGCAAAAACTGCCACGTCACTCTACCCTTGGGCGTTTTCGTCGTAGCCGCAGGGTTGCATAATTACGCCGCACTATCATTGTGACCCTAGCGATTGTCGTACGCAACAAGAGCTCACTTTGGGCTAGCCGAGTCACTCTACTGTTAAAGGCCCAGGCATGGCTTCGGTTCGATATACTGATGTTTCAAACACCTAGCTGTTGTGGCAAACTGATTCAGACAGTCTAGCGCCAACCCATTCATCGCCGTGCCGCCACGAAGACGGCAAATTTGCCATGTCTTCGCTCAAGCGTCTTGTTGTTGCTGAACCGCGGAACAAGTCTAGCACTCCCCTAATGAGCCTAAGGCCTGGTTCGAAGGCCATGAGAGAGCAACCCGACGGGTCATGTGAGGACTTCACTTCAAAAGATATTGAAGACCTCAGGATCGAATAACATTGGTGATTCGCCTCAGAGAGCAAAGCCGTCACGCTAATATAACAATTGATCTAGGGGTATATCGATCTCTCTAAAGAGACTTGAGAAGCTGGACTTTCGCAGAGGACCCCTCAGACCGTCTCGAAATCAACCAATCTGGGAAGCGGTGTACAAGATCAACCATAAAGTAACCAGATGCTGCAGCGAACCTACCACTGTCCATGCAATCTGTTGCCCAGTAATAAATGAGGCATTATTTCATTGTAGGTTCGTTCCCAATCGAGGAGTGGAACTCACATCTGTATTGCAGTCTTACTATGTCATCTTCTCTTAATGGCTCAATAAGTCAGTTTCACTATCGCACGTCTTCATAATTTCCTGAGTAAACAGATGGCAACAGTCTCTTATCGACATATCGTTCGACACACATACAGTACACAATCTACGCTCCAACAATGACCAATCTTCCTACCATTCCACAACGTTTCCCATCGATCCCAAGCCAGATTCATGACCACGATTGCACAATGCGACCCCAAAACACCTCCAAGATGATCACTCGCCCAACAGGCTCAGTCACTCATCCCCCTTCCCCAGCGCCCCCAGGGTTTCCCCAAGTGACCTCGATCATTCATGCACCGCAACCCTTCAGAAAAAGCATCCCACACCAACTCACCCCTCCCTAACCAACACGTCCCCAAGCATATACAATAACCCCACCTCCTCAACCAAACTCAAACCCCTCAAAAACACATCCCCATCTCTCCCCACCATAGGTGCGTCTCAGCGCATCGCATATACCACACCACACCACACCACACCACACCCCAAAAAAACCTCACAACCCCTCCTCACCCAAGCGCCCACACGCGCAAATACGCCCACAACCCTTCAACCTTCCCACCACACCTCTCCCTCATCAGCCTCAACTCAACAAGTAATAAAATGCAACCCCCCAAATGTCCCTCCAAACAACCACCCCCATCGGTAACATCCCCCTCCTAAAAAGCAACTACACCCACCCCTACCCACAAACCCATCCACAACCCTCACCCCTACCGCCAAGTGCGCCGTTCAATTTCAAAACATTACTGTCCAAGTTCCGGAAAAAACAACGCTTTAGGCCCTCTCCAAATGACATTCACACCCCACATCCACAACCATCCTCACAACCGCACTCACATCCACACTCATCCTCACAAAGTCCTCCACAAAGACGGCGCAACATAGACGCCCAATCAGAACCATCACCAATATTAAAATTCAGACCGAAATCAATCTATGAAGTCTTGCAGCAGAGTGGTGGTACGGAGCGGGATGGTGGGACGGCGCAGGGTAGGGGGACGGAGCAGGGTGGGACTAAATGGGGGGAAGACGATGCCGATGGGGTGGGGTTGCCGACGGGGAATGGAGGGGGGGATATGGAGGGGGTGTGGATTAGGGATTTTGCGGAGGGGTGGGGTGTGTGAGGGGAGGGTGTAGGGGATGGGGAGTTTTGGGGGATTGATGGAATGAATGGAGTTTAAGTTGGAATATACGGTCTTTCGTTTGGATTCGAGGAGACTTTGGGATTTATTGCTAATTTGTCTGGATCTGGACTTCTCGCATGCGATAGCAACGGCTGGGGTATGATGTTTCGTCAAATGTAAGATTAGAGCTATGACACGTTAGCAGGATCCTTGCGTATCTAATTTAGGGGTCTCACCATAACCACGCCAACACCGCCTCTCTTCGAAGCATCGACAGCATTTTTGGCATCGACACCGCCGGCCATGGGAGCTGTACGGTAGTTGTATAGATAGTAATGCAGCTGGCCGTCTCCGGCGCCGAACTTCAGCTGCTCGAGGAAGAGAGGGTTGTCGAGTAAGGTCAAGGCGTTGAAGACGTCGAAGTTGAACTACGGAATTCCTGTGTCAGCTGGACAGTTTCCTGCTCAACAGATGTTACGTACCTTCTTAGCTAGTATGAGGGTATCATTCATTAGCATATTCAGCCTCTCCTTTAAGCCCTTCTCCTCCTTCGCAAACGCTGTTTCGGTGGCGTAGTAGAACATATATGCAGCTCTGACATTGTCGTACTTTTGGTTGCCGATGACAGTCGACTCGAGGCAGTAGAAGGAGAAGAAGTCGGTGATCTTGTGCGTTTTCTCGTCTTCGACAACGTAGCTCCAGATCACCTGCTCGGCCACTTTATCGGTGTGTAGTAGCCAATGCTCGACCTCTCCTTGATCAAACACTGGAGCCATGTCGAAGCGTTGCAGATATCTCTCTAGCAGATCTTGTACTGCAGGGACGTCTTTGAGTTGCATGGCCCGCAATCCGGGCGTCGCTGTGTTGGGTGACAGGTGATTTTTCGTGATTTGTCTCGCCTTTGTCGAATTTGAGGGTAGAGGCGAGAAGCCCACTTCATAAAGCTTCAACCAATCAAGACTTCTATGAAAATACCGGCACGAGCTGACAGGCTTGGGCAGCACAATACCTCCCGTGTATATAGCCTGGAAGATACCATGTATATAGCATCGACGAGTGATTTCTTGTATAAGGACAGGCGCAAGGCGCTTCGAGCGGAGCTTCTTGTGCACGCATAGGAAGTTGACTTCGGTGCTCTTGAGGACTTTGGAGCGAACGCGGAGGGAGACGGGGACGCCGGAGATGAAAGCGACGAGTTTGCGGGATTTGCTGGCGCGCACGCCGACGTGCCATTCTTTGCGCCAGCCGGGGGATTTGAGGGCCCAATTGAGGAACGATTGCGAGTAGTTGAAGCGGAACATGGCCTCGCCGTCCTCCACGTAGTGTCCGTTCAGAAGCTCGTAGACCTCTTCCAGCTCTTTTTCGACCGTGAGATCCATCGTCACCCATTCGAAACCTTCTGTCATTGGCGCAGGCTCTTTGGGCACGGTTTCTGGGTCAATGATCTTGATGGGCCCCTCCTCGGCCTTCTTCGTCGTCTCGTCGAACCGTGGGACGGGCTGTGTCTGCCAGAACTTGTATGAAGCCATGTCTTTCTGGTTGTTCCCACCCACTGACATGCCAGTGAGCAAATCAGACACATCCATCTTCTTGATCGTCTCCGACGCTTTCTCTTTGTCCATTCCAGCGACCTCGCCCTTCAACGAGGGATTCATCTCCAACAATTGCTCCACCTGACCGCTCGTCAGCTTGCTAGCTGGGTTTGAGGAACCCTCTCCCGCATCTTTGTCCCCTTCTTTCTTGCTGCCAACACCCAATGCCTTCTTCAGCTTGCCTCTCTTTGACCTCTTCTTTTTCGCCTCGGAACCTGCTGCTACGGCGTCTGAATCTTTACCGTCGGTGGGGTCGACGTCTTCGATAGTGTCGGCATCCTCTGCGCTCTCATGATCTGAAGTACTGGACTGACCGAGAACATCTCTGGTGGCTTCTTCATCGACTTTGGGGTCGGCGATCTTAGACTCGGCGCTCATGTTTGATTGTAGGAATGTTGGTTGGGAGGTTGAGTTAGCGGGATGTAAGAAACCCTAAGCGCAATATCATCTATCCTATGGAAGGCAAACAAATACGAGAACCTTTGATACAGCTTGGTTAGATTCAAAGTTCATAGCTGAAAATGATTGAATTGGGAAGAATTGGTAGGACCCTTTGTCGAACACAATTGTTAAGGTATCTATGAAGCCGAATGCGGTACTACGTGTTTTGTGAATCTTCGTAACATCACTTCCTAATTGTGTCCAACGCTTCAACACCTCTTACTTAATCACTGTTCGACGTTGTGAACCAGCCGCCTTGACACCCAATTTTTGCTTCTTGGGCACCTCTCCTATGACCGCGTCAGCCCCCTTGTGGCATGCATTGCTCTCAATGCCAGGCATGATTCAGGATGGCTGGACGTAACATGGAACGTGATGTATGCTGAGTAAGACTGCTAGAATTGTTTGATTCGACCCAGTCTTTGAATCAATGCGAGAAGGATGTGGTCGTTGAACATCAGCGCATTCCCTGGCCTATTCATCTGCACATTGAACAGGATCAACACGCCGTTATTCCCGAGGAACGTTTCCGTAGAACGCGCTCCAAACTGCTTTAGCGACGACGGGATATGTCGGAATCCGGTTGTGGCCTGCGTCCTTGTTCAGCTGCTTGGTAGCATCCACATCTCGCTCATGTGACACTTACCTCCATGATGAACAATCTCTTGCCTCACAAATTTTCGGTCACCGTCCTCATTCACTGTAGGCCAAAGATCAATATGTCCAGAACCGCCCAGATCTTCATGAATTTTAGCAGCGTCAATCTGTTCCGACGTGAGACCTCTTTCACTCGTAGCGTTCGCTGCGGCATGGAACAAGGTGTTCGAGTGAGTCCAAGGTATGTCAAAGTCGTTCTTCGAATGAACTAGTTGCAAGTCGACGTGCCTACTCTGCCGTACTAGGTTTGCCAACCTTCGTGCCGTGAACCACGTCTCTTGTACGCGTTTGGCGAAAAACCGCTGTAGGAACGGATAGGGTCTCAAGGGCGAAAGTATTGGTATGACGCCACCAACGGCATATGTGGACATGAGCGTTGGAATGTCAGAGAACGCTGCGACTAGGATGATGCCTTTGAATTCTATTCCATCTTCGACAATGAAATGCTCTGCTACGGCTGTTGCCACTGCAGTGCCAAGGCTTTGCCCAAAAAGCACTATCCTCTCTGGAGGTATCCGAGCGACTTCAAGCGCCCACTTCACTACAGCCACACCGTCAATGATGAGTCCTTCTTCATATGGACTGCCTGTGGAGTATCCAAAGCCTCGGTAGTCGGCAGTCAGAACGTGAATCTTATCCGGAGCTCCCATCGACAACGCCCGGTACGTGTCAGTGCGCCATCCTTGAGCAACTGTGCCTGCATTTCCGTGGACTATGGACCGTAAGCAAAGCACATATCCCACTCAGTCTTGCGATAGACTGACAACTGATCACAAGGCGGCTGTCCCGGTCCTTGGCTAGCAATTTGAAAGCTATTGAGGTCTCGAGATCATCACCATGACCTCTAGGCTCCTCGATGAGAGATTTTTGGTGACTAGCATAGGTCAAAAGAGGGAGAATGTGCCATGCGTAAAGCACCTCTCCATCTGGTGTGTTGATATTGAATGGTCGGACTTGGTTTTCTGGAAAGGATTAGATAGCGCATATAAGACAGGCCACAAGGTCCTTCAAAGTACTCAGAAATCCAAATCGCTCGGTCTCGTTCGGATCTTGCGAAAAGGATTTGAATTTGGGCGCATACAGAGCTCTGTGCTAGCATGAGTAGAGAGCTACGGAATCTTAGGGTTTCAGCTTACTGTCGCTGGATCCAGCCATTGAGCAAGAGAGAGACAAAGACAAAGTAGAGACCGGCAACGATAGCAAGTGACCAATATCCTTTTTTGAGAATTGATGCAAATGCCATCTATGTTCTGTATTCAACGTCGATCAAAGGAACCTAACCCCAGATATTGACGTTGGCGATGTGCGCACAAAAACTAGTAACGCTTCAAGACTAATGCATTACAGCTCAAGATGATGATAGAGGGATGTGAGTGCTCATAGTCCCCATTGGTTCACCCATTATGTTGAAGATGAACTGATGAAGGCACCTGCATACAGTAACGCGCTTTTCTGCGAGTAGAGTCGAGGCTTGGCGTAGATACTTGGCAGTCTCAAACCTTTCTCTTCTCAGCTGCAACACTCATCCTCGCGACATTCGACGCCATGTCGGAGAATAGAAGGCTTTCGACCAGGAACAGGGGAGAGCCTCCGCTAAAGAAGCGAGCTTTGACTCCCCCCCCTCCTGCTGCTGCCCCAGCACCTCCACCGCCTCCTACCGAGCCTACCCTAGGGGGACTTCCGGTGAAGCTCAGAGATGGTCGACCGTTGCCTACTCTGTCAGAGCGGCAAAGATTAGACTTGTCTACCACAGCTTACCAGTCAATATCTGAGAGGTCACTTCACCTGACTCCTCTTCCATGGCGTTCCTCGCTGACTTGCTCCAGTGGTGTGCTAGCAGCATCGATAGAGAGATCACGGCAGAAATGGCTAGTAGATGGAATCTTCGAGCGCTACTGGACGAAGCCGAGCAAGAAGAACAACATGGTCAACGCTCTAAACCCTGCGAAGGAAACAATGACGAGACTCGGCAACTGCTCAATCACCATCGACCCTCATGTCTTTGAGGCTACGTTATACGGAGTAAAAGATGTCACTGTTACCTATGCGCCAGCACCACTACAATCACCCTCATTGTCCACACCCCAATATAATCCTTTTACTCCCTACAACACATATACCTCCCCTTTGAATAATACGCCATCATCAGTAGCTCATCCGCCATACCAACCCCAGCAGCACTCGCACCCATCTCAACCGTCACTTCCCCCCTTCCGAGAAGCCTTCGGACCTTTCGGACCACAGGGACCACCTCCAATCTATCGTGCGCCCATACCCAACCCAGCAACTGCTCCGGCCGCCAAACCCCCCGACTTGTCAAGATCGGGAAGCACCCACAAATCCGCATCACAAGGAGAGAACGGCGAGCCCAAGCCTGATCCCGTAATTCAGATGCTAGCCACTCGCGCCGCTTCAAATCAAGCTCTCAAAACACTAATGAAAGTGGTGGCCTCCGGTCAGGCGTCCCCAGATCAGCTGAAAGAATTTCAAAGTCATATCGATGAGCTTAATTCCATACTGAAGTCTCGCGGAAGTCCCCCTCCGCCATTTGGCCAAAGAAGTGCCGACGTGGCCCCGCACAGTCGAGCAGAACAAGTATCTCATCCCGCCCACCAGACCACCCCTTTTAGCGTGCCTTGGGGCCCGGGCGGGCCAACACCCACTCATCCTCAACCCTATCAAGGACAGACCCCAATCAAGGTCGAACCCTCATCCAAAATCTATCCGATGACCGCATCTCCTATCCCTACAAAGGCTCACGACAGAAACAAGTCCGATATCGATGGCATTGTCTTCGATCTCGGTGGTACAGGCGATCGCTTTTCTTTTCCTCGCTTCAGCATCCTTGAGTATCTCTACGGCGGCACCCAGGTCATTGTATCGTTCCTCATAATCCGAAGGGGCAGCACGGCAGCCTCTGGAAAGTACAGAGGAACCATGAGCTATTATCAGCCAGTCACGATACGCTTGACATGCCCCAATCCAAAGGTTCTCGAGCCGCTTGCTCGAGTAGTTGCCCCTCCAGACGAGGCCCGAAGATACATGGACGATTATTTCGATAGGCTGAATCCGGCTGAGGCAGTATATCTGGCAACCAGATTACCGCGAATAATGGACGTCGAAGATGTTGAGACTCAAGAGACATCAATACTACCGGATATTCGTCCATTGAGGCCAATCTACCCGCCACCTAATTCCATCATGCCACTAGCAGCGTAAAATCAATGAAACTAAATTCAGCAATGCAATCAGGTAAATAAAAATGCTCCTGTGACTTGTCCATCAGCTCTCGTCCATTGGTTGCGTTGACACCTCTCGCACTCATTCTGTGGTTTACCCTGTCTGTTTGCGAATCGATATACTTCTAATTAGGTTCGATGCCTATCGGCGCTTGTTTAAAGGTGGATGGCGTGTCCTTATCAAGATAGCCAGAATCCACCTAGCTACTCTGACTGACCCGACGCTCCAGTGACGCAAACATCATGCTCACATGTCAATAGAAGGGACGTTCAGCATACTGTCAGGACGCAGCAGGGGAGATTTTGAGACTTGAAGAACTCGGCCGACGTGGGTGGTACGTGTGTGAGAGGCCAGGAGCTACAAGCAGGGTCAGCAATTCATCAAGAGTGTACCTCATCTGGAACCGGGTAAGGCTGTCTGTCAAACAATATCTGCAGTACATTCAAGGCAGTCGTGGCAGTGTCTTTCCCAACAAAATAGGTGGGTCTTTCCAGAAGGTAAGCGTACTTATCTCGTTTTGGTTCTCTCTTCTACTCAAGCTTCCTATACCTCAATAATCTTTGAATCAGCAAAGCTTAGCCATCTGTGTTCAGTGGTGGTCTGCAAAATCCTCGTCTGCATAGGGCCTTCAGTGGAGACGCGCTTGTCCTGTTCTAGTTCCCTTCCCCTGCCAATTTTGCCCCACTGCCCCAGTATCTGAGAACAATGCTCCCTTCCGAGAATTGTAGTGTCGTCTTGCCAATTATTTGTGGAAACTTGGACCCACTCGCTGCTTGGCGAGAGTCCACCCTGTCTCGCCTTGCGCTGCGATGTATATATCGTCCAGAAAATCCGAAATAATTTCTAGAAAATCCACAGGCCTCAGTGACCCAGCCTTCTTCTTTTCGTCAACTTGCTCATCCTCTTCTATATTATCTAGAGACAGCTTGCAATCCTCAAAGACCAATATTGAAGAGACCCAATTGCCGAGCTTACAAGATGGTCGCTTACGGTCCTGTAGATGTCATCCTGGAGTTCGTCGCCTGCGGTGCTGTGTTGCTGACCTCTGCGGTTTTGGTTATGCACTGGCACCCTCTACTACATCGAGTCCGAGATTGGTGCAAAGCCGGGATTGCACACTCCGAACGTGATCGACTGCTACATCTCGTAGGTCTGACTCCGATAGCATGGGGGCTCGCATTGGGCATCTACATTCGCAATGTCTATCTGATTAGCCGCATAATGGCGGAAATGCCAAAAAAGCAGTTGGGCGATAGGGTTCTGTCGACGCTGCTGGATCTCTATCTATCTTTCGTCAGCTTCTGTGGATTTATCGGTTTGATTGTGACCATTTATTACATCTATAGCTATCGAGAAGACTTGAGGGATCTACTCATGGTCATCAAGTTCAATGCTGGAGCCCATCGACAGCCTCCTGATCTGGAACTCCAACGGCTTTCTCTCGGAGATTTTGCTTCGCCCAATCTGGACCAGGACACGAGATATAGAGGCGCGACTACCTCCAGTGACAACAGACCAACTCGTCGACGGAGCCGCGACATAGGCCTACATGGCACGGATGCTCAGCGGCATGTTGGGGATGCATCCCCGCCACAGCTTCGAAGACCAAATCATACTTGGAACCCCTTTAGCAGCAATGCCGATCGTATGGAGCTGGAGAGAGAAGTTAGAGAACGCGCTTACAGAAGGGTTGTGATGAACAATGGTGGAGATGGATTTCTCGACATCCCACCTTCACCTTCTCGAGCAGAAGCCGATAGCAACAGCAGACAGTCCAGTCTCGAGACAGTCGGCGAACCGCCAAGCCTAGCATCAGACCATGGGTCTGATGGCCCCGAGCCGTTTCGCGAAGCACCTGCTCGCGCTCAACCTCCCACAAGCTACAATGTGGATGGAGTTGACGAGTGCCCGTTACATCGCTGTGCGAGTTGCTCTGAATCCCACTCTGCTACGATACCGCACACCAGGAGAGCTGCGGTCAGAGAGCCACTCACTCCAACCTCCCCTATCAAAGCCTATGGACGTTCGGCAATGTGGTCTCGATTGATTCGCAACCCGAGTGGAGAAGTGCAGGCAGATGGAGCACAGCAGCCATTGCTAGCGGGACATGATGTATGGCCAGACCATGGAGGAGGAATGAGTGTGGCGTCCACTGTATCGGATGTAGGTGACGACTTTCCGGACGAGTTGGAACGCTACGATAGGGCGATCATCGAAGCCCATGAACCAAGAACAACCTCACTCCCTGCAGCGACAACGATGACTGAGCCAGAGATCTCAGATAGCACATCGAATCCGTGGGATGAAGACTTTGACGGGTCGAAATCGAGCGGTGTTGGTGGAGAGAGATTGGGCAAAGGGGTACAGAAGGAGCTCGGGCGGGAGGAGCTCGAAGAGAATCGGCGGTCTCTTGCGCAGAGCCAACAAATCCAGAGAGCCAGCGATCGAGGCCAAGCCATCTCCGCCACCCTCGCTCTACACAAAGGCGTCCCAATACCGTCAGGCCCTTCGCGCCAAGTCCCTGCCTCCTACCCGGGTCCTCGAGGGAACCTCCCTCCATCGCCATTGACTCGCCATCCCGACCTAATCTCTCAGAACCGCACCCTCTTCGGAAGTGACTTGTCTTCTCCACTCACTAAAATCCACACGAAACCTCGTCCGACGCGAGTGATGGCGGACCCAAGGATGGTGCAGCTTGGTGGAGCGGATGGTCCAGCTACCATTGCGAGGGTCGCTTCGCCGCACTTGTGGGTTGTTATCCCTGGAGCGCCGGCTGTGGTGCACGGCCGTACGCCTGCATTGGGGAATGAGGAGTCGCGGGCGAGACGAAAAGAGGGGGTTGAGATGGAAGATTGGACGGAGGAGCATGGGTATCCGTATCGCTTCTAATATAACTTTATTAATTAAATATCTAACGCGGGTAGATACTTATAAAGTACTTTATACAGGGGTAAGCTAGTACTTATATACTTTATATAATTATATATAAACTCTATTAAGTACAATAGCTCTACCTAAGTATCTTACTTCTAGCTTAAGTAGTAGTATAGGTGTTACTTTAATATACTATTCTATCTTTCTATCTATCTATTAATTTAGGGATAGAATATAGTACTTAGCTTTTATTATACCTTTATATAATAATATACTACTACCTAAAAGGTACTTATAAATACTATTTCCCTATTACTTATAATACCTACTAGCTAGTTATAAGCTAAGAAGATATTACAATATAATAAATTAATTATATTAATAGTATCTACTATTTTAATTATAGGTAAGTATTTAATTACCTTAGTATAGTAGTCTATTATTATAAAGAGAGTATTATAAGTACTATCCTTTAACTTATTTAATAGGAGGTTTATAATAAAGTTTATTATAATTTCTTAAAATAGCTTTATTAGAATTAATAAAGGTAATAGAGTCTTATAAATAATATATTTATATTATTTTATTAACTAATAAGTTAAGTATTCCTAAATATAGTTATAAATATCTTAATTTATTAACTTCTAATAGAACTTCTATTTTATTAGCTCTTATATATACTTCTATAAATAATAGCTAATATATAAGTTATTATAATAGAGTCTTATAATCTCCTACCTAATAACCTTATTATTAGGTATATAGATAATCTTATTTTTATAAAGAGTTCCTATATTATCTATTACTTATATAATATTTATAGGCCTTTATTAAATCTTTAACCTTAATATAATCTTTTTATTAAATAACTCTTTATCTCCCTTTTAAAGATATTAGATAATTTTCAATATTAAGATAATATATTCTTTATAAATACTATTTATTATTAATATTATTATAATAAGCCTCTTTAATATAATTAAATTAATCGTAAGGAATTAAATTTAATATTAAATTATTAATTATTAATAATTTAATTTTAAAAGTGAAAATTAAGTATTATAAAATATATTATTAATAATATATTAAAAGGTTAAATAAATTAATATTATAAATTAAAATTAAATCTTAACTTAATAATTAATTTAAATATAATTTATTTATAATTAAATTAGTTAATAATAGGATTAAGGCTATTAATTATATTATATTCTATTATTAAAAGTATATTACTCTCCCCCTTATTTAAGATATAAGATTTCTTAAGCCTTATTATTAATCTTTTATACTTTTCTTAAGTATAAATCTTATTATCTTATAATTTATAGATATTATATACTTAAAAATTATTTAAACGAATATATCTTATATTCTTTAACTTATTCTTTAATATTAATAAGTAAATATTATCTTCTTTTATTATTAATTTATAAGCTAGCTATTAAGATAGTATATTAGCTAAATTCTTAATACTTATATAATAATAAATTTAAAAGTTATAATTAATAAGCTTTATTACTTAATATACTTATCTTCTTATTAATAATAATATAATATAAAAGTATCTTAAATTATTACTTAGTATAAGCTAACTTTTAAGAAATACCTTTATATTATAAATACTTCTATTATTATAAGTAATTCTTAATTATATATCTTATATTTAATCTCTATAAATGTTAATTTATAAGAGTAAGAAATAATAAGATATTATTTTACCTCTAATTTATCTATCTTAATAAAGACTTTCTAGGATAAAATAATAATAATAATTAAGATTAAAATATTTATCTTTAAATAAATCTCTTTTATAGGATTAAAATAAATTAGGAGTAATACCTCTTAAAAGAGTTATTTAAATTATTTAAATATTATATAAATAATATTACTTAATATTAGCTTTCCTTTCTTAATATCTAGGTACTCCTTTTTTAAATAGTTGATAAGAATAATTATTATAAATAAATAATATTTAATAAATTATTTATAAAAATTAATAAATTTAAAAAAAATTTAAATATCTTTTATATTTTTAAATTTAAGTTAATTTATTATTATTTTAATATAATATAGGTTTATATATATATTTATATTACTTATAATAAAGTTAAGAAACTTTATTTTAAAAATTAAAAATTTATATTTCTCAAGATTAATATAAAATTTAAATTCTTAGAGTTATTAAAATATTACCTTTATTACTTTAATATAAGAGTCTTTATCTTACGAATAAATAAGGATATTATTAAGATAAATTATATAGATTATATTAAAAAGGCTTACTAGCGCCTTATTAATATATACTTAAAATAAGGTAGGAGTATTAATAAGTTTAAAAGGTATAATTAAGTATTTAAAGTAATTATATTTTATATAAAATATTATCTTTTATTTATCTTCCTTTTAAATTTATAATTAATAGTAGGTATCTTTAAGATTTAACTTAATTAGGTATTTTATATTAATTAATCTTATTAATATCTTATTAATTAATAATAATTAATATTAATTCTTAATTATAATCTTATTAAATATTTTATAATTTATATATAATTATAATATCTTATCCTTCTTAGGAATAAATAATATTAATATATTTATTAAGTTTATAAAATAATAAATCTAACCTTTTTTTAATACCTATTTAAGGTATTTCTTTAATATATAAAGCTCCCTCTTTAATAAATTATATAAAGGTTTAAAGGGAGATTCTTTATCCTCTTTAATATTAATAATATAATTATAATATATATAATTTAATAATATATTAATATTCTTAATTAAGAAGATATTTTAAAAGGTATTAAATTCCTTTAATAATTTCAAATAAATCTTTAAATCTTTAAACTCTCTATTAAGGTTTATTCTTAAATATATAATAATATATATAATACTCTTTAAATACTTTATAAGTTCTTCTTTAATATTAATATTTTTAATTATATTTCTTAATTTTATACGGAATTATCAATTCTTAATAAATTAGTTTATTTATAAGTTTTACTCCTTTAATTATAAATAGCTTAAGTAAAAATTATAATTAAAAATTATAATAATATAAAAAATATCTTAATAATATTATATAACCTCTTATAAATTTAGTAATTTGATTTTATTAATATAAGTACTTATTAAAAGTATTAGGTTATTACTCTTATTATATAATATATTATTAAAGTTAATATTTATCTCTTATTCTTACTCTTTTATTAAGTATATATTAATATAATTAATATTAATACCTAAATTAATTAATATAATTTTTTTTAGGAGTATTTAATTTTTTTTTATATAATAATTATAAGCCTTTTTATTTACTTCTTTCTTTATATTATTATAATAGATATAATAATAATACCTAGGGATTTTTTAAGTTTATTATCTTCCTTATAAGCTTTTTAATTATAATACTTATTATAGTTATAATATTATTAAGGTAATTTTTAATAATATAATCTTTCTTATAATAATAGTAATATTTTATATTAGGATTAATTAATTTTTTAAAATTTAACTTATCTTATTATTATAATATTATAGATTTATAATTATCCTAGCCTTCTTATTTAATATAAGGGCTATCTTCTCTACCTCTTCTATAAAAACTCCCTCTTTTTTAAAATAATAATAAGTTTAATTAATAATAACCTCTCTTAATTATAATAACTTTAGATTTATTACGTGTAAGGTATAATACTTATAACTCTATTTAAGTTATTAATATAATAAGAGTATCTCTTATTTTAAGGATATTTAATTATATAATAATAAGATTATATAAGTCTTAATATAACTTATTTAATAGATTATTATAAAGTATATAATTTATAGATAAATTAAGCTATTACTTCATAATTAATAAATAATTTATAAAGTTTATAACCTTTTAATTAATCCTTTATTTTACTTTAATATATTATTTATTAATTATTAAATATTAATTCTCTAAATCCTTTATTTAATTTAATAAGAATTTATTAAAATATTTCTATATTTAATCCTTTTTAGGTATATTCTTTATATATTTATACTACGTAGACTTAAGGTCTACTATTAAGAAGTATAAGGTATATTAAACTTTTAACTAATTATTAGAGAAATATATTAAATTAGCCTTTATAGAGTTAATAATATTATTAAACTATTCTTAATATTTATATATAATCTTTTTATTATAAATATAAAGTTCTTATAACTTAAGTATATACTTATATTATATCCTCTTAAATTTTAGGTTGTTAATTAAAGAGAGTTAATAGTAATATTTTAAAAAGCTTTTATTATTACTTTATACTTTATTCTTTAAGTCTATTATTTATTATTATAATTATTCTATTTATTATTTCTTTATAATTTATATTTCTAGCTCTTTAATTCTATCTTTTAAGGCCGTATAAGTCTCTAGCTCTATAAGTATAATTAAAATAGAGCTTAAATACTTTATTAAAGTATATTATATAACTTCTTTACTAATTAGCTTATTTATTAATTCTTTAGAGATACTTAGCCTTAGAGTTTATTCCCTTATACTTATATAAGTAATAGGTAGTCTTTTATTATATCCTTTATAATTTAATTATAATACTCTATTAATTATAGTTATTAATAGCTAGGCTACTACCCCTAATAGAATTTAAAGTAATTAGAATATTAGAATATTATATAATAATATAGCTATTAAGTAGCTTAGATAATATATATACTAAACTCTTTATTCTATAAGTACTAAGACTAATTACTAGCTTCCCTTTCTCTAGGGATCCCCTCATCTATATACTAGGGAAAGGGGTAGCGCCGCACTATTATAACGCTATAACGTAGCTTAGATACTATATTACTAGCTAGTCATTATATATATATATAAATAGTATAAATTATAGGTATAGACTAATAAAGTAATATATACTAGAAATTATATAAATTAGCTTATTAGTAATAAAGATATAACTAATCCTATAATTTTACCTTCTAAATCTAAATATCTTAGTACTAATTTACCTATTATACTTATACCTTAATATACTAACTAATTAACATCTACTTATTATAATATATATCTAAATAGTATAGATAATATATATAGACTTACGGAGTAAATCGCCTTATAAATAATATAAATTACCTAATTAGTACTAAAGATACTACTAATATCTATAACTTCCTATTACTAGGTAGTAGAGATGAATTATCTAATATATATAAAAATCTAGATTTTTACAGGTATTTTCTAGTATTATTAATAATATAATTAATAAATTCTTTATCTTATAAGTATTAAGATTAATTACTAGCCTTTTTATCTTAAAGGATCTCCTTATTTATATACTAGTAAAAGGGATACTATAATACTATTATACTACTATAATATAGCTTAAATACTATATTACTAGCTAGTCCTTATAATTTAATTTAAGAATCAAATATTTAATTTACTTCTAGTTATAAAAATTCTATTAAATATTAATTATAGATATTAATTATAGATATAATAAAGATATATTAACACAAGTTTAAAAAGGAAGTTAAAAAAAATAAAGTTACTAAATTAAAAAAACTAAGATATACTTAAGAAAAGAAATGAAGTTTTCAAAATTCGAGGGGTAGTCTACTAATTTGTATTCCGAGGTAAATTCGGTTAACCGCTTAGAGTTTTGCAAATTACCATAGAAAAGATATTTAAACTGAATTCAAGGTCTGTTACTCGGCTCGCCAAATTCGATCTCCAAAACGACGCATTGCTCAGACTGCAAAAACGTGGAGTGCTGCTGCCTGAAATTCTCGAATCTGTCTGTACCGTACGGATTATGGATGTGGAATTGCCTCGCGGCTCACGCCATGGTACCCCACCAAAACCGTCCAGTGGCTGTTGGACGTGCAAACTCCGGCGCAAGAAATGTAATGGGAACTCCCCGGTCTGCGACGCCTGCGCTGCACTCCAAATCACCTGCTATCATGAACAGGCCAAACCGGAATGGATGGACGGCGCCTCGAGACAGGAGGCGATGGCCGAGTGGCTGAAGTGTAAGGTCAAAGAAAATGCTCATCGCCGTCGTGGTGAGCGGTCAGTCAACATCTCCTCCGACCGTATCTCAACTGCTGAGGCGCCCACTGGCGAATGGATCGTGCTCCCCCAGAGACCATCTCCCATGAATCTGACTACTCCGAAATGCGCCCTCCTCAAAGCAGCCGCGGTGGATCCTTGCCCCGGGACCTCTACACCCTTGATCTCTCGCGAGGCTGACTGCACACTCGCCAGCAAAGACAGTCGTGAAAGCATCCTCATCATGTTTTACCTGGAAAGCGTGCTTCCCTTCCTGTTCCCATTCTACCAACCCTCTCTCCTACAAGGCGGTAGGTCATGGATCTTAGAAATGATGATCAGCAGCCCGGTGGTACGGCAAGCCACGCTGTGTCAGAGCTCATACTATCTTTCTCTTGCGCGCGGAACGGCCAACTACGATGGGGCGTGGGAGATGGTGCTTGCGCAGACCAGAGATGCCTTTACTGTACTAAGACAGTCACTGCAGGTCATCGACGGTCCAGGCATCACCGAACACATGCAAGGTGCCGTTCGGATCATGGCAAGCATCATGCAGTTGCAGCGTTTTGAGGTTGCCGTCAGGAGTTTCAACAATTGCCAAGCACACCTCAGTGCCGCCTTGGCTCTTTTTCGACAGCTTCTCGACAGCGGCGGCGCCGGTGCCGTCGGTCTTGCTTGCCCCAGTTCAAGCTTTGATGCCGTGATCAGCCGCCTAGGACCGTCGTCCTGGCCTTCGTTGGGCCAGAATGTCCAAGTCCCGAGCGCTGAACAGGCCGCTTTTCGCTTCTCATCCGCC
>JAABUL010003280.1_pt1 | contig 24419 bp, 13 predicted proteins | sample 5559151 | NCBI WGS metagenome assembly JAABUL01 (sample SAMN10711876, study PRJNA513368) | rock metagenome | isolation source: Antarctica rocks | place: Antarctica: Victoria Land, Pudding Butte sud | reverse complement strand
TTTAACTATAACTATTATCTACTTATATACTTTATATTATTAAGTAATTAATTTATTAAGCTTCTTTCTCTTATTCTCTTATATTATTATTATATTATACTAGGTAATAATATTAATAGTCTACCTTTTATAGTAATATAATACTAGAGGAATCTATTATAAATTAGTAAATATATTAATAAAGAGCTATTAGGAGACTTACCTTTATATAATAATTAATATTATAATAGCTATTAATATATTAAGTATAAGGAGGGGCCCTACCTTTAATATAATTATTAAGCTATTTTAGAAGATAAGTCTTATAAGGTAGATCTAATATACTATTAATATTAATATACTATGTTAAAGTAGGCGTATATAAATATATATTAGAGTTAAAAGCTATAATTCTATTAAAAGTTAATTTATTAATAAATAATAATAATATAATAATATAATAATAGTATACTTATAAAGTTATAATATATATATATATATATAATAAGATATTTATATTATATATTAATATTACTATTACTACTATCTTATAGCTAGTATAAGTACTTATAAGAGAGGTTATAAGAATTATAAAGAAGATAAAACTCTAAGATAAGATATTTATAAATATAATATTATATTAATATATATATAACTAAACTTATATAATTAATAATAATAGATATTAACCTTCTATCTTATTCTATATTAGATATTAATAGAGACTAATATATCTACTATTATATCTTAATATATCTACCTAATAGAAGTTATATATTATAATACTATTAATATATATCTATTAAATACCTACTATTATATTTACTATTAATATAATATATTAGTAATAGGTAATAGTATATTATTTTATTATTATTATACTATTCTACTACTAGTATAGGTTATAAGTATAATATTATAAAGTACTTTATAAAGATTTAGTCTACTACTAGTATATATTATAGCTATAATATCTTTATTAAGTAATAATAGTTTTATTCTACTACTAGTATATGTAATAAGCGTAATTATTATGAAATAGGTAAGATATTATTATTATAAATACTTATATACTATCTACTTATATAAGGATATATTTAATATATATCTACTAGATAATATTATTACTACCTTATAAAGTTTTAGTATATATATACCTTATATATAATAACTAATACTATTATAATAATAATATATTAAATAACTCTTTTCCCTTATTTTTCCTACTAAGTTTTAAGGTTTTTTAATAAGTATTTATATTACTATATTCCTAGGGACTAGGGCCTAGGAGGGAAGGTAATTATTAGGCTATAATATATATACGCCTTATATATTATTATATAACCTACTTAATAAACCTTTCTTATAAATATAGGATAATATTAATATAATATTAGGCTATATCTTAATAGATATATATTATCTAGGTACTTCCTTATATTTTCCTAAGTTCCTTAGAGATTAGTTCTAGTATATATACTACCTAAGATATTAGTATATTATACCTTATATTAAGCTATATTACTTAACTCTATATCTTTTATATTTCTAAGCTACTAGCTTAGAGCTAGCGGTACCTAGTCTTATACTATAAAATCTATTGATTTCTTAATAGCTCTCTAATATAATAAGTATAAGCTTAATTATAATAATTTAAATTTCACTAGAATTATATTAACTAGGATATTATTTATAATATATAATACTATTACTAAACTATATAGTATATAATTATAAGAAGGAGTAATTTCCCCTGCGCTAAGTATTCCGAAGTTATATTTATATATCTTACTAGTAATTTACTTTATACTAGAAAACCTATAGGAGATAACAAAGTATTATTACTAGGATCTAAATTATTTACCTTAGTACCTTAGACGTATATACTAAGCCCTTATCAGGTTAGCGCCTACTAACTACGTAGTTAGGTAGTAATATATCTAAGCGTAAACTTTTATTCCTTTACTTATAAACTCTTTATTTATTAATAGTATATTAATAATATTAGTATTATTTACTACAGGGTATATAAGGAGTATAGTATATATATTAAGAACTCTTATTAAGAGTAAAATAAGCTAATAATATTCTTATAAGCTAATTTAGCCTTATTATACCCTGTCTTACTCTGTAACTACTTCTACTAAAATAGCTATAGTACTTAGTTTACCTATATTAAGTATACTATATATTAGATATATATACTCTAGTACCTTAGATACCCTAATTAACTTACTAACTACTAGAAACTAGAGTAAGGGTACTACTATTATCGCTAGCTAGCTACTAGGATTTTTATAAATTTAGGAGTTAATAGATAGTAATAGTATTACAGTTAGGTTATTATAATTAAATTAGGCTAAAAGTAGACTTATTAGAATTAAAAGAAGTAGGAGTATAATTAGGTATTAATATAGCTAGTTATTTAATAGTATAATTCTACGTAGAATAGTTATAAAGTTAAATATTAATAGATTTTATTATTAAGCCAAAAGTTTTGCGGGCGTGTCACCAAAAAACCTGATATCTAATAAAATTACGGGGTTTTACGCTCAGACGTGCTGCCTCTACGCTGCGTAGTCAGCCTCGCTAACCCGAAGGGGCTTAGCGACCAGCTTGCTGGCCAATAGCACGTCTGAGGTACTGAGGCAATAAATTATGATCTGTGCAACGTTCAGCTGATAGTGATACTCTTTATGTCCATTCAATGACCATTGGAACAATCTCTGATATGTCCATCTCGTGCTGCCACCTTCTTCCCTAGCATCGCCCTCTCAAGGCTCAGGAGAATTGGAAGTCCCCGTAATATGTGCAAATTGCCTGTACACAACAGACGACAGGTCAAATTCACATCAACCAAAGGAGAAGTCATGCAACGAACCTTGCTCGCACCTTCCATACAGTAATGCATCACCAAAATCTTCTTGTCCTTCGTCTGGTTTGCAATCTGCCGCAAATCAGAAGTCCTCGGGAGGTATAAAACGACGTCGCTGGTCACACTCTGAAACGGGTCTAAAAGATCTTTCAATGAGAACGGCTGCATAGTGTCGAGATCAAAGACAGATTCAGATCTATATCCGGGACCTTTGGATGTTAGAAGGTTCGCGGATGGTATGAGATAGTCTCTTCGACTCACCTCCCCAAGGGGGACTAGCGAAGATAACACTATGTTTGCCAAGTTTTGCAAGCTCCTTACCGATGATCTCGAAACAATCCCCTTCGTACCAAGATATCTTGTCCTGAACACCATAGATTTCTGCATTGTGCTTTGCACAAGCGAGTGCTTTGGGGTCTTTCTCGATAGCGTAGACTCTTCTCCACCTCTCAGACAGGGCGAATGCAATGACATTGCCACCAACGCCTGCAAAGCAATCAATCAGTATAGCTTTCTCCGTTGGAGCCGCCTCAGAGATGTGTTGTGCGATAGTCCTAGGATCTTTGTCAATACAGTTCTGGTACCACCATGTTGGTCTTCCCTACGTGGCTACAGGCTCCGGCGTCACGCCGAACCAGGCGTCTTCTGTCATCCAGATACCTTCATCGTATCTTGAAAATATTCTATGTCTCTGGTGGTAATATCTGCTAGTGTCAATGATTTTCGCCTTCCTGCGATATATCATGCTAACTTCTGAACGTCCCACGGCACACTACTTAGATCGGCGTAGTGCTGACAGCCTTCAGGCGATACCCTCGCTTGAAAGCCAATATGGCCGGCAGTGTTCTTGCGAGTCATCTCCTTGCTTAGAGAGCGATACTATTGGTTTAGTTGGTAGATATTGTGTGTCAGGGTCGGGAAACAAGTTTGTCTCTCCTTCCCATGACCCTTCAGTCGGCGAGCTGATGTCATCAGTAACCAATCAGAGCTTTGATGTGTCAATCAAACCATCCTCAAGGCTAGATTAATCAATTTTCGTACAACAACACAGGTGGGAGGGTATAGGATACCTAAAATTAGCCTGGTCGTACTACTTTAAGGGCGGAAGGGTATTTTCCGTAATCCTTACAAGACTGTACTAGGAACGTCTAAAATCTATAATATTACTTATTACAGGTACTTTAAGGTATTCTATTAATATATTAGCGTTAGGAAATCTCATTATACTAAAATCTATTAGGAGGATTTTTAAATTTTTTAATCTTCTAATTAAGAGATCTTATTAAGATTTAGTACTAATAACTACATCTATAAATTTCAAACCTATATAGAGTAAGCGAGGTAACTTATAAGTTATATAAGTAATATTAGCTATCCTAAGTAGATATTAGTAAATTAAAAATCTAAAAAATTTAATTATATAGGGATATTAAATTAGTAGTTTTTAATTTAAGGTTTTTTAAAATTTAGGCTTAGGCTAAGCTATTTCTTAAGGGAGGAGCTAGAAACCTCTCTAGCTCGCTTAATAAGTAAGGAATCTAAAAATAGACTTTAAATTTAGAATCTACGCTAAAAAAAATACTAGTATAATATATTTATAACCCCCTCCTTCCTACTAAAAATAGATAAATTTATCAAAATTTATTAAAGTCTAAAAATCTAAAGTTAGTTTAAGTAAGTTATTAACTCCTAAGTATTTAGTCTTCTAAAACCTACTTATTTTATACTTAAATCCTTTAAGTGTAATAATATAGGATATTCCTACTAAACCTACTCCTAAGTACTTATAGTACTTAAAGTAGACTATAGATTTTTATAGATATAAGTAGTTATTATAAAATAACTCTAGTTATATAACTAAGTCTTAGTATAAATACTTAATATATATATATATATTACCTACTACTATATATTTTAGGTATTATTATTATTATTATTATTATTATTATTATTAACTAGAAAATACTTATAAAAATCTAGATTTTTATATAATTCATCCTTACTACCTAGTAATTATAAGTCTTAGCGTAGTTAGTATATAGATTTTTGTAGGAGAACTAATAAAATTAGCTATATCTTTTATACTAATAAGCTAATTAATATTATTTTAGGATATATATACTTTCTAGGCCTATATATATTATTTATATTATTTGTATATATATTATAATAAGTAGACGCTAATTAATTAGTATATTAAGATATACTTAGATATAGGTATAATAGGTAAATTAGTACTAAGACATTTAGATTTAGTAGATAATTTAATATAATTAGTTATATCTTTATTACTAATAAGCTAATTAATATTATTTTAGGATGTATTTACTTTATAAGCTTATATATATTATATATACTATTTATATATAGATTATAATAAGTAGATATTAATTAGTTAATATATAAAGGTATACTTAAGTATATTAGTAATATCTTAGTAATATCTTATTACCTAGATTTTAGTATATAAACTTATTAACTTATATATATCTTTTATACTAATAGGCTACATCAGCAATTCGGGAATGCGGCCCTGGCGGCTCCAGCAGCCCGTGGGGAGGGACTTGTACTCAGACCAGCTCGTGCTAGCCCTAATAGGAAATTTATAAATGTTACCTCATATATTACTAATTAAATAGCTAAATAGGCTGGTTTTAAAGTTTAAGCTAAATCGGACTAAAACCCGCTAAGTTATGAGCTCCTGAACTCGAAAGTTTTAAAATCGAGAAAAAAGAACTTTCAAGTTCGGGAGCTAATAACTTAGCGGGTTTTAGTCCGATTTAGCTTAAACTTTAAAACTAGCCTATTTAGTTATTTTATTAGTAATATATGACGTAATATTTATAGATTTCTTATTAGGGCTAGCACGAGCTAGTCTAAGCACAAGTCCCTCCCTATAGGCTGCTGGAGCCGCTAGGGCCGTATTCCCGAATTGCCGATGTAATTTATAACATTTTTAGTATACTATATAGTATAGAGTAGTACGTATCTTTTAGTATTAATAGAATGATATTATATACGTAGGTATATAAGAATATATAATACGTAAATATTATTACTAAATATTTACTATTCTACTAAAAACGCTAAAAATAACGCTAGGCCTAAGGTTATAATATTAGACTTTTAGGCTAATAGATAAGGGAGGATAAGAGTAGGGGTCCTAATTACCGGATTTTCTATTATATTCAAGAGATTACAAAGGCTAATCCCTTAAAGTATTATAGCGTCGATTTATCGGTAAATACGCCTTCCGATAGAACTTGCAACAACAACTATACAATACTGCCCGAATCGGATTTCAATCACAGCTCCTCCGCGGAGTCCCAATAAGAAGCTTAGGCACTCGGTATGGTACATCATGCATAACAATTCAACCTGTGACCTATCATTCTAAATATCTCGCTGCGCTGCAGTAAACATGAAGTGCTGTGATAGGGCCAACAATATCGTTCTCAGCTGTAAGTGACGACAGCTTGATCACAATCAATCTCAAAAGGATAGGCCATAGTCTGTGCGAGCGATGATTCTTACAACGCAGATCGCAAAGATCTCGGTTTCATGCCAGGCTTCAACTTAAGTAACATCCGACATGACAGTGATAGGGGAAATTTTCAGGCCTACATGACCCTTCACATGAACGCAATATGATAGTGATTGGCACCGCTTCGACTGATGCCAGCAACGAGAAGTGAGAGGGTGTCAAATCGTCTCATCAATTCCCCACCCCAAAAGATCACAGGATTGACTCCCTAACTCTACAGCGCACTAGTGTCCACAAGAGCAAGGATGTTCGAATTGCCAACAGTATGGTATTGCCGTAACTCATATTGGGCTATAATAGTTGCCGAATGATCAAAAGGAAAGGCTCCATGCGCATGTGGAATTTATTCTTTGCCACCTATAAACGAAGTACATACTCGATCCTTGGCAGGTAGCATGGACACTATTCTATTCCAGAGCTTGACCTCTAGTTCCGGTTTCCTGTGTTCTTTCTCCCGCAGCTACCTCCTCGATCGCTTCCTTAATGATTTGGCATCCCTTCGCCATATCCTCTTTCGCGATGTTGAGTGGCGGTATGAATCTGATTGTGTCATAGATCGAGGTGGTCAGCACGAGCATGTCCTTCGCCATACACTTCGCCTGTATCTTCGATGCGTATCCTGCGAAATTCCGAATTCAGCCAATTCCTTGTTAAGAGCAATGTTTGAAGACGCGACATATCTGAACAGTGAACGCTCCGAAAACACATCTCGTGACCAAACACACAATCTAGATTGGGGGAAATGAATTCGAATGATCACACACCATGCCCAGGAGTACACTCCATTGCCAACATCAAACCCAAACCCCTCACGTCGTAAATTACCTTGCTGGTTCTGGAGTCAGCTTTCGCGGCGTCAAGCATGGCCCTCAATTCTGCTCCCCGAGCAGCGACATTTTCCAAAATTTTCTCGGCTTGGAAAGCTTTCGCCACGGCGATTCCCGCTGCGCAGGAGACCGCATTCCCGGCGTACGTGCCTCCCATCGACCCAGGTTTCTGCATATCCATCAATTCCTTCCGAGAGACGATTCCGGAGAGAGGAAAGCCATTTGCGATTCCTTTGGCCATGATCAAGATATCTGGCCTGACGCCCCAATGCTCGATCGCAAACATCTTCCCCGTCCTGCCGAATCCGGATTGCACCTCGTCTGCTACCAAGAGAATGCTATTCTTATCGCATATCTCGCGAATCCTGGCGAGGTATTCTGGCGGAGGCGGGACGTATCCGCCTTCGCCCAACACTGGCTCAATGAAGATGGCAGCGGTGTCCGATGGCGCAGTTTCACGTTTCAGGAGAAGTTCCAGCTGAAGCACAGGATCCATACAACAGTTCTCAAAGCTATACTTGCCATTCGAATGTTTGGCGACCGAGCATTGTGCGCAATAGGGGAAGGGAACAGAGAATACGCCAGGCATTAATGGAGCATACCTCTCGCCGTATATAGTCTTTGAGCGCGTCATTGCCATGGTACCGAAAGTGCGGCCGTGGTATGAGCCCTGCATGACGACGATGTTTTGCTTTTTTGTTGCATGTCGAGCCAACTTGACCGCCGCTTCGACAGCCTCGGCTCCTGAGTTCCAAAAAAAGAACGTGTCCAGCGACTTATGAGGCATCAAAGGCAGAAGTGATTGGACCAGGTCGAGATAGGGTTTCTGAAAAGCTATGTTGATTTGTCCGTGAACGAGCTTGCCGGTCTGCCGCTGGGCGGCCTTGGTCACAGCAGGGTGGCAATGCCCCAGGTTCGCGACTGCGATACCGCTTGTGAAATCAAGCACTTAACAAATCCGAGATTAGCGTCTCCTTTGCCAGGACTATATAAGACTACAACATACTCCTACGGCCTCCCACCATCGTGACATAGCTGCCAGAGCCGCTTTCGATAACCTCGGTTGCAAGTCGACCGATGCCTTTGGCAATATGCTTGGTGCCGAATTGAACTAAGGCAGAGGCACTCATAATGAAATCTCAGTGGTGTTGACAGTGGATCACCAAGTAAAACAGGTAGAGAATCGATCATCTATAGCCGCGCACCACAGCAACAATGTCCTTATGGAAGCTCTCTAACTTGTAGTTAGTTTGCCAAGTTCATTATATCAGGATCATGAAGAGGGTGTTAACGATGCCGAGGGCGCGATTGGGATAAAAGTATGCTAAGTGAGAGCAGCTATTAAGTAGCACGAGGGTCACTTGGGCTCTGTGTTGTTGCTGGTCTCCTACGTCGTGGTCGCTGCATAACGAATGCATCGTCGTTGGCAGGCTTGGCAGGCTGCACAGTTGAGGCGGCTCGGCCCAAAGGAGTTCTATGCCTTAATAGAACTGAACTAGAGCTTATTACTTAGCCTACGCCTTCTACCCCGTCCCCATAAAGATTTAGATCTCTTTACTTTCATTATATTGATGAAGATAAGGAATATATAACACCGTGGTAATACTTTAGTTAAGTAATTTCTGTGCGTACTAAGAACTTATCTAATCTGCCCCGGTCCTAACCTTTTAGGGATTATGCCTGTGCAATGTGGCCATGTCGTAACATGTCCCTTCACCTCGACTCTTGATTCATAGTCTTAGAAGGGTGGTAAATGGAAAGGATAACCCCCATTCTTGATCCTGAATACGCTGAGTAAGAAGCTGTACATTAGCAGCATCACTCCACCCCACACAAAGACAGCCAACTGCTGCGTCTTGGGATCGGCCATTCGAGGAACCTTCAAAGCCAAAGCTATAGTTGCGAAGGACAGAGTGCCATCTAAAAGAACCTGATCAGCGTACGCAAGAAGCAAACATACTCTTGGAGCAAGGACTGACACATAGCAGCAACGATTTGCGTTTCCATCCCGAATTGGTTCGAGAATCCACCAGCAAAATAGGAAATTCCACCTTTGCCGTCCCCTGCAACATATGGGACCTTCCTTATGTGATTGAACATATGACCACTCGTAAATAGTAAAATTGTTATTAAACTGATCCCAGCCCATAAATTCCTATTTTGAATAATTGGCAGTATGTATGGATAAGCAACACCGAAGAATGACAGGACGCCCAGGATCGTCGTCGTGACGGTCACTATACGAATGTAATTTAGTGGTCGTTGAATGGCTGGCTTCGGGCCTTCTGGCAGATGCCGACTCATCCAGGAGACGACTTGTTCGGCGGATTGAGGGCTGTAAGAAAGAGAAGTTAGAATCTGTGAGGGGAAGTTCTATAGAACATACCCCGCAGTAAAATCATATCGAATGGGCTGCCCATGTGCTTGCGCATTTGGTCCTGTGGTTGGTGGGAAGAGGAGGAAGATGGGAGCGGTTTGCAACATAAGCTAGGGCCAGCAGTTAGTTAGATTCGGCTTCTGACGCAACCTAGGCGGATGTCTGTGACACTGAGGGCTGCAATACCTTTTGGAAAGTACCCTTGCCATCTGTGAAGTCTAGAGTGCCGAGCAATGTTCGGGTTTCTCCACGTTTATCGCCTTTTGCCCAACTCTTACCAAGTAAGTCCCATTCTGGCTGGAAATCCCGGCAAAGCTGACAACCAAACCGAGCTTCTAAGGCGGTGAGAAGGACAACGAGGGAATTATTACGAGGGGTTGCCGTCAGCTCTTCGTAGGATGCATCGTCGAGTTGCAAAGGCGCAGATGATTGCGATTTGGCGTGCCAGTCTTCAAATCTGCTCCCAGCAGACCTTCTTGCTCCAAGACAGGCCAATGGTAGCAGCGTTAGACTGATCAATCCGAAAAGCTTCATTGTAAGCCAAAGATGAAATCAGAGGGTAGGTGAAGAAAATGGTTAACATCAGCTACCGTGATGGGATTCGGTGTCCTCACGCAGCCACGCTAGGGCAGCTGATTTAGCGTGTGCACGAGGGACAAAATTTGTTAGCGCATTATTACCAAATCTAAGTAACTCTCCTACGTACCGTGTCGTACGTAGACGGATTTTTAAACTTTTCAATACCGACGATAAAGACGCATCTTTTAGCCTACTAAGGTATAGATCATAAGCGTTAACTGTTAAGGGGTATTATCGTATAGCCACAGGCACAGGCACAGCGGGCAAATCAGTGCCAAGACACATGAATTTGATAGAATCAGTCATATCTTCGTCGCTAATAGACCGATTTATATGATTATTAGTACATTATGCTCCTTAGCTATAGGCACATCTTTAAGCTTACTTAAACAAATATCATGGATCGTCGTTACTGATAATTAGGTAGCATGTTAGTCGCACTGCAGGATTCATCTCCTACCATAATGGTCGGTACAACATAATTTTTGAAGCGTTGGATATCGATGATAAAGACGTATCTTTTGGCCTACTTAGGTATAAAGTATGAGCGTGGAATGTTGATTGTACAGGCGTAATAGAATCAGCAGCTACGGGGTCGGGGGCTGGGTGTTGCAGCATGCCAATGACATTGAAACTGCACACGCTAAATGCCGCGGGCTTAAATTAGCCCAGTCGTTCGTTTGTTTACATTTGCTTCTCACTTCGCGTTATCTAGTATTCACTCCACCATTAGCAATTTCCATGTTTAGTATCTACATTAACTATATTGTTTACCAACTCTCACATCAACAAAAGTAGCCAGATCGACAACGAGAATATCGCGATGTCGCAACAGAATGATGTCTTTCAAGAGGTATTTGCGCCCCTCAGTGTCGCAACTGCAATTAGACTGAAGGCCAATGATCATAGCTACAGCAAACGCTCGAATCTCGGGCTTTTGAACTTGCTTATGAAGAAGCATGCCATCAGGTCGAAGCTGTCTGTAAAACCGAGAGAGCAAGACAGCTTCGGGTCCAAATTCTAGTTCTACAAGACGAAAATGACGAACTACAATCGCAATTGATCCATAACGCTGAGTGCACGGATAGATTGCAAAGACATATTCAAGAAACCCAGAAGGACCTGGAGGCCTGTAGCGCCAAGCTCGAGAGCGCACAAGGCGATCTGTGGGTAAAGTCTCGAGAGATCGAGACGCTGAAGGTAAGGCTGGCGTCGAGTCGCAAATCCTTATAAAGACGGTGCTGACATCCGGTAAAGGTAGAGCTCAATTCGTTGCATAGAGTGACCATGGATTCGACCAGGCTGTTGACAGAGAAGCTTACTATGGCACGCGAGCTGTCTTCCCTCAGACCCGAAGTCGATCATTTGCGCTCCCAAGCCGCCTCACATCAATCCTTACTGGCAGAAAAGCTAGCTTTGCAGCGACAACTAAGCACAATACAGGTAGAGCTTGAGACAGAAAAGCGCTCGACACAGCGAGCTTTTGCTAAGGAGGATAAATTGCTAGCCGGGGATACGAAATCGGAGTCTCGAATTGAGGCGCTCCAAGCGGAGCTTACCAAAGAGCGCCACAATCGACAAAAGGTTGAGCGCGAGGCACAGAAGACATCTACTGAGTCAGAGAATAGGAAGACTACACTTGAGTCCCGTTTAGACGCATTCAGGAACAAGCTGCGTACCACCAAGGAACAACTTAGGGAGGCGCAAGCTGCGCTGGCGGCTGCGCAAGCGACTGCCAACACAACGTCAGGTCGCTCAACGACTTCCCTGAAGCCAACCGTGTCGTTGTCCAAGAATCCGCGGAAAAGAGTGGCTTCACAGATGGATGCCGACAGCATGATTGGTACACCAGGGGATCTGCCTGCGGCAAAAAAGAACAGAAGACCATCTGCTCAGGTAGGGGAAAAGTCTACGTTTTCTATCACACCCTTCCTCAGCCGAATAGCAAGCGTGGCTCCGGAGAGCCTACCCTCGGACAATGGTGGAAGCCATGATGAAGGGGAAGCAGACCTGGTTGATCGTTTGTCTGCTGATGGCAATTCGAACGGGTTATCAGGGGAGACAGGGTCTGTTGCAAGGAATTTGAAGTCAACAAAAGGCGCCGGGCAAGCAAAGAAGGTGGACGTCCTTGAAAAGCGAAAGTCAAGCAAAACTAATTCCGGACCACCACCAGGACGGAAGCCAAAGGCTGCACCGATGCTGGAACAGGTTGCGGAGGAAGAATGCTCTGAGAACGATGGTGCGGCCATGCCAATTCCCAAAGCTGCAAATCGTAAAGCTTTGTACGATGAGACTATCATCGAAGGAGCGCAAACGAAGAAGATGAAGCGGAAAATACTCGGGGGTGGTCTTGGCAAGACGCTTTTTGACGAGGATAGTGGATGTGGTGTGAAAGGTGATGTCGGAACGTTAGAAGGTGTCAAAGGGTTCAGGATACTTAGTCGAGGAGGTTTAAGTGGATCAAATTTTGAGCCCAGGAAGGCTCTTAATACCAGTCTAGGTGCCTTCGGAGCGATATCACCAAGGAAAGAAAGATGAAGAAGTTATTGCTTCAACGAAATCATGATGTTTGCCACGTTGGAAAGGTTCAATTGACTACATGAGGGAACAAGAAGGTATTGGAGTAATCAAATCAGCTTTATCGTTAATAGGTATCAGTCTGAATATATTAAATACGGAAGTTCGGAGTTCGGTGGAAGTAGAAATTTTGGCTTTCCGAGATTCCCAAATTGATTTGGGGGTTCGAAGTGAAAGTCTCGACATTAACAGGGCAAGAAACATTAGATGTAATGGCATTCTGAACGTTCATGTTTCCCCAGCGGCCGACACTAGGCTCAAGATCTTCCGTTAGCCTTGAATGGACTCAAGCTTCGCTGCACCGTCCGCCATTCTCGATACCTCTCATTCTCTGGTTGTTAAAGCATAGGGTGCCCCTAGTCCATACCGAGCCACATATGAGATGGCACGCCTCGTCTTCCTCTTCGAAGCGATGGCAAACTCGGCAAGGCAAGGACAGATTCGCTATCAATGCTAAAGTGCAAGGCTTGAAAAGCCGAGCTGCTTTTAAATTGTTGGAGGTCTGACTTGACCATGCTAGCTAGGCTGTTGTCTCATGTGCTCACAACGTCATGCAGATCAACGAAAAGTACAGGATCTTCCATGGGGGTCAGACAATCGTTGATCTGGTAGGTGTATCTTGGCCTGAGAGGACCAGGGTTTCGTGCTGACTGGCATAGGGTTATGCTCCAGGCTCCTGGTCACAGGTAGATCTCCTACCGCAATTCCATAAGACATGCTGACCGCGAGCCGGTTGCTGTTGATCGTACGTTACCCAATGGGAGAGTGCTAGGCATTGACATCATTCCGGCTCAACCGCCCAAGGGAGTCTCGACTATTCAAGGCAACTTTCTCTCCCCTGCCGTGCAAGCCGAGGTCAAGAAATTTCTGCGAGAGTCGGATCGCGGAAGGACCAGGAAGAAGGCATCACTGGTTCCATATGACGGAGAGGAGCAGATGACCGAAGACGACTTGGAGCAAAGCTCGAGAAGCTACATTGAAATTGAGAGAAGGGCCGAAGATGGAAGACCAGATCATGGCGCGTCTGCAGCACCTACAGCGCAGAGGGGAAAGATCGCAGATGTCGACGGAGAAGGCAGGATGGTGGATGTAGTATTGAGCGATATGTCCGAACCCTGGGCTCAAACTGAAGGCTTTTGGAAGAGAAGTCTGAGTGACCCGTACTATAGGATGATGAATACAAGCGGCATGAGCTTTCGAGATCATGCGGGCAGCATGGTAATTACGATGTTTGATTGTGTATGCTCTGAAAGGCTGACCACGAGCTCTGCAGGATTTGGCTACCGCAGCACTACGCTTCGGCTTTGACACGCTGCGAACAGGCGGCCATTTCATCTGCAAGTTCTACCAGGGCTCAGAGGACAAAGCGTTTGAATTGAGATTGAAACAATTATTTGCAAAGGTTCATAGGGAGAAGCCTGAATCATCTCGCAGTGTAAATTCCATGGTACGTTTTACGCACATATTGAGAACTGACTTCTCCGCACAGGAATCTAAGGAAGCTTATTTTGTCGCGTTGAAGCGAAAAGGGAACGTGCAAGAAGGCGATGTATTCCCGAGCGAATGTTGAATATTTGTATTAAGGAAGCTTTCTTCTCGACTCTGAAAGTCCCAAGACATGGTTTGAAAGGACACGAACTCCATTTGCCAGCTCCTCCGAATCCCATTGCAGTTGAAGACCTAAAGGATAGCGGAAATAAACCTATACAGGAGTGCTTCGACTCAATTGAGCGAGGACTTCGTATCATGTCATATTATCTCGCCTTCGCCTTCGTCACTCCATTCTATTTCTGCCAAGGCCTTCTCAGCCACCCGTTGCACCTGATGAACGTCAGTGTCCGAGTACAAGACCTCAGGTTATAATTTTACTTCTGTCAAACCGCTCAGATCCTCCACATAACCCTTTTCATTGAGTGCCTTTTTCACGAATTGCCAACCCTCTGATATATATGCACTGCCTATCTTGTCCGAGCACGCGCTACAAGAGTCGTAGCTGCTACCCCTGATCACCACATTCTGGAAACTGGAAAGGAAGCCACGAATTTGATGAGGGACGATGCCGAGAGGGTGATCACCGCGCTCCTCGGTTGGTTTTACCGGGGCCGGAGCTGAGGCACCCAGGGGATGCTGTATTATCGAGACCAGAATTTCGACGAGCAGTGCAGAAGCTATGGCAGCAATCCCTGGACGAGTGACAGTGCACTGCTGGTCAAGGGTTTGATCTGTGATAGACTTGGCCCGAAGTTGGTCAGTTCCAAGGGTTTCGTGTTTTTCGACTCGAGACTTACATCCGCTGGGGCTACTACATCGTTACAAAAATAACAACCAAGCTCTTGCTCCGGATGCGCCGTGTCCTTTGCGCCATGCCGCATGACAACGAACGAGTCGAAACCCAAGGCTGCGTTCATCACGATCTTGCCAGCTGCTTTGCCCATCACAGTGGGCAGCCACCGACTCTCGCGGGTGTCCATTAGTAAAAATATTGCGTCATGCTCATCTACAAGTCGTTGTAATGTCTCAAACTCGGACATGACAGTACTCTCGTCCATGATGGGATGCCCTGCCATCGGAACGGACATCATGTAACCGTTTGAATCAACTCCTGGATAAATCTCCTTCAGGGATTCCGCCGCTCGGATCGCCTTCTTCGCTCCACCTTCGAGACAGTCCTTAAAATCAAACAATGGCTGACGAACAGGGTTGGAAAAGGAGACTGAGCCATTATCAACGAAGCTTATCTTTCGGACACCCCAAGCCTATGTCAGGATTGATCAGCAGTCTCGCAGCTTTTGATCGATGTTAGAGTCGATCACGTACCATAAGATTTCGGGCTACATAGCTACCTAATGTGCCGGCTCCTAGCAAAAGACACTTGGTAGCCTTGATTTTCTCTAGATCCAAGCCTGGAGATATGCGCCATTTGATGAGCTTCAGGTTGAGGTCAACAGCTTGATCGGCCAACCTGATAAATCTGATTAAATATTTTGCTCTGCCTCATAGAATCCATAATACCTTTCGGGATCCATATACTCTCCAAGATTTGCGATCCGACTCATAATTTTGCCTGCCTTGTTTCGTTCCCAGCCTGTTACTTTTGGCATATGGGATGAACCCATTATGGAGCTATGTATGGATGAGGTAGTAGAGCCGTTTTTTCCAAGCGCGAGGGAAAGTATGATGCTCTTTGCGTCATCTCGGCGAGCTTGAACGTCTCTGTAGCAAAGGATCTGGACCTTGTCAAGCTTCCACCGTCTACGTATGAGCATCAGAAGATTCCGTAACATCCAACCTGGATACGTTGGATACGTAGATGGATCTACAAAACAAATGAACTGATCTTCAACAGGCACACCTTCAAAGTAGCCGCGCTCGTACTCCACGAGTGAACCAACGGACCAAGTGAACGCTAGCGTGTCACCTGGTGTTCCAGGTGTGATTGGTCTGGTACTTGATTCTTCGTCTGCGGGAGGGTCGGCTACAAACTCTCCGGCTTTGCCAACGTGCGTAGGAAACGATCCTTTGCCCTGCTTTTTGGCAAGAAAGAAGCCATGCTGCCTTGAGTCAACTCTGTACCGCCATGTTTGAACACTGTCCACCAAAGCTGCGGTCTCTTGGCCCGTCATGTGTACGATCAAGTCTCCATCTTGCCTTTGACTATCTTCTGATGCATCTTGTATATCTGTGCCTGGTACTAGCTTCCAAGCGGGGTCGGAATGCAGGGCGGGAAAAGCAAAAAGGTATGTGAATCTGTATTTCTTGAGGTCTGCAAAGCAGATCATAGTGAATGAGGCCAGCAACGATGGGAAGGAATACACAGTGCCGTCATTGATCGCGTCCCAGATCTGCAGAAACAATCAACAAGGCGTGTAATTTTGCAGAGGGGTATAGGAGGAGGCCGTACAGTGCGCGCAGCTTGCGACAGGATAGCGCCGTTGTCTAGGCTTCTATATTCTTCAATTGTGTTGACGTTCTTGATCATACCCTCTGCTCGACAATAGCCTGCTGTCACACTAGGCACTTGTCGTCAGTGGTAGCTCCCAAGAAAATAGATAGGCTGGACCACCAACGCATCGTTCGTCAGAGCATTACTATGGACCTGCAATCGACAAGATGCCTCAGGTAAGTCAGTAGAACGGATCTCGTATAGTCCGAGTAGCCTCCTGGCGGAGTCATCGAGTTTGTCATGATTGATCTTGTGAGAGGCTAGGGATGTATAGAAGGGAAGCTCGATATCAGAGCTGAAGGTAGCGAACTTCAACATTATGACTCGGCAATCGTCGCACCAAGTGCCGGCTAAATGTGACAGTCCAAGCTTAGAAGTGAGGATAATTTGCGACCTTGCTTTGTACGCAAAGAAGGATAAGATGATGCAAAAAGAGGTTCTCTGCCTGAAATGGAGAGCACCGATCACCCGCCACGCTTATGCCAGATAGCGGGCGCTCCCGTGCGGAGGGCCCGCAGACCCCGAGACGCGTCAATCACGCGTAAACCAATGCCATTCAAAATGGAGCTCTAAAATGACAAATACCAGTTGCTCACATTGACTCCACGAACGTGCCAACTAAGCCAGCCGGTAAAGTGCTCACCTGATCTCTCATTCACCATCAGTCTTCTTTTTGAGACAATCATGCTCATTGGGCTGTGCGGAGGTGAGATAATGATCAGTATTCTTGAACCCTCTCTAGGTCACTGATATTCTACAGGCATTTGCTCTGGCAAGAATTCTATAGCAGAATTCCTGACGACAAGCCACCGATTTTCAAGGCTGCACTTGCTTCATCACCAATCTTTAAAAGACGACCCTGGCTCGCATGATGTCAACCGCAGGACCGATGTCAAAGTGGGGTCGTTCACCAGTGTCGAGTCTCTGCTCGACTTTGTAACGAAGCAATGGAAGCAACGGTGGGTGACTACCGATATATGGAGCGAAGAAGTCCTGGAGAGTCTTCTGCGCCGGCCAAGTTTCATCCTCGTCAGCGTAGATGCTCCTGTAAGCTTGCGTTGGAAACGCTTTAGAGAGCGGTAATCCCAAACCCTTTTGGCCGTTGAGTCCAGTGCACTTATTGATGAAAAGATGCGCGCGACAAGAGCAGGCACCGCCAACTCTCGAAGATTTTGTCATTCAAAATGATGACCATCTCTACGATCAAAAATTGGGTCTAGCCCGCCTGATTGACCGGGCGGAGGTCCGCCTGATAAATCAAACGTCATCGATAGACCAATTGCACAAGGCTTTGGAGGAACTGAACCTAGCCAATGAGGAACGCTTGCGACCAAACTGGGATCAGTACTTCATGCAACTAGCCTCGCTTGCTGCGCAGAGGAGCAACTGCATGAAACGACGTGTTGGATGTGTCCTAGTTCAAGAAAGACGAGTGATAAGCACAGGGTACAACGGAACACCTCGAAATCTCAAGAATTGTAACGAAGGGGGCTGTAATTAAAATGCTTGGTCATTGATGAAGTTTTGCTGATCCGTGCAGGTGCACGATGCAATGCTGGCCACAAAGCGGGCGTGAGTCTTTCGACTTGCTTGTGTATTCATGCAGAGGAAAATGCCTTGCTCGAAGCAGGACGAGAGCGAATCAGGGACGGGTCCATCCTCTATTGCAATACGTGAGCTATCCCTGCACTTTCGGCGTTCGGGTGCTCACAATGCTGGTCTAGATGCCCGTGCTTGACCTGCAGCGTAAAGATAGCCCAAGTTGGGATTTCTGAGGTTGTGTACTTCCAGGGATATGGTATTGACAAAGATGTATGTCTTGACCAAATCAACGTAGTCACAACGCTGAATCTCAGCAGGCGACCACCGTCTTGGAAGAAGGAGGAGTTTGCCTCCGCCAATTTTCACCGGTGAGTACATCTGGAAACAATTTAAGCTTATCGCTCACCAGCTATCCAGCCACGCAAAGGCTTGGTCAATCTAGATCATATATGAGATGTATCTGTAAACCGGACGCAGGTGGCGCAAGGTCATGAGTCTCAGAACATGAACGCTCGATGGAGTAACACTCGTGAGCCAACTGTGTAGCGCCTCCCAGCACAGTGAGCGGTGCCTCTCCCGTTCATACTAAAATCTCATTTCAAGGGATGTGACGATAGTATGCACAAGAAAAATTGAGGGGCTCGACTTGCTATCAGACCTTGTGACTGGTCAACATCCACAATATGCAATGTAATGTAGAAAATGTCGACTACCTCAGCACTGGAATCTAACGTTTTACTTACCTTTGGGTATGACAAAGCTTCAAACACCCGAGGCGGCATTTTGAGCCTCCGAGGAAGATGGACTACAGTTGTACTTTGAATAACATCTCGGGGCAAGGCAAGGCACCTAGCGGCGTGTGGTAATCGCTCTGTAGGGGAAGATCTTGAGTAAGAGACAAGCTGGCCTCTTAGGCATTGATGAAAGTGACCATTGTGCGTGCCCTGATATGGAAAACATATAATAGATAATCTTATTTGGGGTTGATAAAATATGGCTGTCTTCAACTTCATGAATTTACAACTTCAAAAGCACAAGGTGACTGTGGAAATCTTGGCGCTCCGAAAAACCCCCCCACCTAGGTACGTGATACGATAGTAAGCCATTAGCTTCTAGTATAATAATTCGACTTAGGGATAATAATTTAAGGCTTCTATTACACGTATACCCCGTCTATATAAGGCTTGGCGGCCTCCGGGGGATAACGTCGGGGTTATACCTTGCTCGCTGATAAGCCGCTAAGCCTAACATAGTAGTCGCTAGGCCTAATATTTAGCGTGTATAGGATCGTTAGGAAACCTTAGTACTAAATATTAAAAAAAAAAACCCTAAATTTATATATAAATCTATATAATACTTAATTATTATAATTATATTAGTATTATAATATCTAAATTTATTATTTCTAAGGTTATATATACTTTTAATAACTTAATACTTTCTTCTATATTATACCTTACTATTTAACCTCTACTTACAACTAATTTATAGCTAAAGAGCTCCTTTAATCTTACTAGAAATCAACTATTATTACTAATAAGATATATTATAAGAAGAGTATAATCTATAAATAAGAATAGTAATTATAGATATATAATTCTATCTATTCTATAAGATAGTAACTAAGGCCTTACTAGTAAATTAGTATTATAGTAAAGAAAGTACTATTAAAGTATTAAAAGTATAATTTATAAGTATATTAAGATAAATTAATAATATTTCTAGAGGAAGAATAAAATCTTATTATCTCTTAATCTACTATATCTTACTTACTTAAGAAGGAATAACTTAATTATTATATAATATAACTAGTAGGGCCTTAGAATAAGTAATTATATATATAATAGTAAGCTTTTATACTTAATATAATAGTAAAGTAATTATACTTCTAAAATAAATTAATATTTAAGGAATAAACTAGCTAATAAGGTATAAGATATACTCCTATTTATAACCTTTTATAATAGAGTAAGAATATAAGAAGAGGTAATATATAAAGTATATTAATAGTATATATAATTAATAAATATATTCTATATATTAGTAGATATAAAGGATACTTTAATATAGATAACTTTTTCTTATAAATCCTAAATAAACTATTATTATATTATAATTTCTACCCTTAATTAAGGAATATTAATTGATTTAATTATTTATTTATACGCCTATTCTAGTATTATTTACATTAATAAGGGTAGTCTTTTACGCTTAGGTACCCCTTCCTAGTAGGAAAGGTAGCGGAGCTACTATATCCTATTATAGCGGGGCGTAGGAGAAACCTCTTATAGCTAAAAACTCCCGCTTATTATCTCCTTTCCTTATAATGTTTTACTTCCTAGGTAACCTAGTAAGTTCTTTTTATTAGGATTACGTTATTTAGCGCGTTTAATTAGTAGTATTCACGTAGCTCTTTAATTACTTTCCTTCCTTTCCACTTTATTTTTAATGCCTTTATTAATTTCGGTAGTAGAACCGCCTCTTAAGGGAGTTTTATTCGCTCTAGTTAGAGCTTAACAAGTTAGAATTATTTTAAGTAGCCTATCTTTATTAATTAGCGGGCCGCCGTATAAATACCCCTTATCCTAGTTAGTATCTTCTTAAAGTCGTAGGTACTAGCCTCCCTAATTAGGTCTAGTCTTAACTCCTATAATTTTAGGTAGAAGAGGAGGATATACTTTATATCCTATTTCGCCTAGTTATAACTATATTTAGAGTCTTAGATCCCTAGGATATTTACCTTAAGTAGGAACGCCTTAAAGCTGTTCTTCCTATTATAAAATTAGGTTACTAGCGAGCTTTCCACCTTCCTTAATCCTTAATAATAGTTAGTATAATCGCTTAAGAGGGGGCCCTTTATTACTAGCTCTTAGCTTTCCTTTAAGATAGTTATCTAATAGGCCTCCTATTACTCCTCCTATTAAAGCTACTTCTAGTCTTTTACCTTTATTAAGATATTATTAGTATCTTAAAACTCCTTAATATCTATTACTAGGTCGTGCTAGTAGGCCTTCCGTTAGGTACCCGTTATTACTTAGTCCTAGCTTATAGCTCTAAGCTCGCGCAAGGCCTATTTCTCTTTCTCCTATATTAGGGTAAGGGCCTAGCGTCTAGCTCTATCACGCTTCCCCTTTAACCGGCGCCGGATCTTCCTATTCCCCGCTATTATACTCGCGTAGGTACTACGGAGCGCTTAATATTTTATTACTAGGTTATTAAGCTATATCTAGATTAGGGGAGTTATTACTTCTACTTTTAATACTAGTACTAGCGTCATCCTATACGCGCTAAGGACTAATCTTAAGTAGTTATTTTATATTATCTTAAGCGTGCGCGTATAAGTCTTTATAACGCCGGCCGTTCCCTTTAAGTAATATTATATTAGAGCCGTGAATATAACTATTAATTAGACTATTATATTATAAATTATCTTATACCTTATAAAGGTCACGCCTTAGGTTAAACCTATTAGGTACTTAAGCGCCTAGGATTAGGTAATAGCCCTTACCTTAATCTAGGTAATATATAGGCCCTAGCGGAGTTTCAAGTTAATATATAATCTTAAGACTTATATACTCGCGCTTAAAATAACTTCTATACTATTAAATTAGATTATTTCTAATATATTAAATTTCTTTAACGTTTTTAAGAGGTAGATTAATTTATATTTCTACGGCGTAAACGTCGCGCTATAAGTCTTTACCTATCTTTAATAAATTTAATAGGCCTTTTTAAGTTAATAGTAGTTCCCTTTAGTAGACTTACTATATATTAAGAGGTAAATATTATTAATAAAACCCCCCACCTATACGGGGAGCTTAGTCCTCACGTATTCTTTAATTAATAATCTATTAAAGAATAGGAAAAGGATTAGTAAGATTAGGGAGCCTTAGGGAATCCTAGTCTTTACTTCCTCTATTTAATTAGTTCTTATCTTTATTATAATAGACGTCGCTCTTCTTTAAAGGAAGCTTATAACCTAGGCTATAATTACTATTAAGATTCCCTTTACTCTAAGGTTATAAAGTAACCTCTTATATAATATATTATTAAAGGCTCCCGTAATATCTAATAATAGTAGGCTTATAACGTTCTCTTTCCCCTAGTTCTATACCGTGTAAACTAAGTCTATTAAAGCCTTAAGGGCCGTCTCTATTAACTTACCCTTCCTTGCCCCTATTTATTACTCTAGGAGGAGCCTATAATATTCTACTAGACTACTAAGACGCCTAGATACCACCGTCTTTAGAGCTTTTCCTAGTGTATCGAGTAGCGCTATCGGTTAATATACTTTCGGCTCCGAATAGTCCGGTTTCTTCGGCTTTTTCAGGATGATCGTGTTTGCCTCTTTGAATCTCTTCGGGTGGTAAATAAAAGATATATTAGAGGTAAAAGATTATATTATTAAATTTCTTCTATCTTATTTACTAGATTATAATCCTATTAAGCTTATATTTATTTTACTTAAAATATAGATATAATATTATTATTAATATTTAATATATGTTTTCTAAGGGGACTTTAATAGCTTTTTAAGGTTTATTATTAAGGAAAGCGGATATAATTAATTTATAATAGAGTATTTTAAATATACTAGTAGTAGGTATTAATTTAAGAGAGATTATAAAGTTTTTTAATAAGAACTTAAAGTATAATCTCTAAAAGATAGAGAAGAACCTATCTAATAAGCTTCCTTTATATATAATTATAATAGTAAAATAGCTTAAAGGAAGGGAAAGTTCTTAATATCCCCTTATATTTTAGATAGAAGTCTCTCTAGGTATAAAAAGTTTATAAAAAAGTTACTTAATAACAATAAGTTCTAAGTATAATAATATTATAATTATATATATCTTCTATATACTTAGGAGTAGATAATTAATATATAAATATCCTTATTAAGTAATTCTATATTATTTATAATAATACTAATATTATTATATTATTACTATTTACCTCTTTTATTTACCCCTATTTTCTATAAATAATTTCTATCTAAGACTTAAAATTTAATAAATTATGAAAATACTTTAAAAAGTAAATTATATACCTTTTAAAAAGTAAACTTAATTATTTAATTAAGTTTAATATCCCTCCTATTCTTATACTTCTATTATATATTTTAAATAAAGCCTTCTTTACCTCTTATTATTATAATATTTCTAGTAGCTTTATATTTAATATAATAGATCTTTTAAATCCTTCTTAAATCCTATTATTAAATTATATAATAGATTAAGTATTATTATATATTTATAAAGGTTTATAAATATATTACTTATAACCCTTAAATATTTAATATATTATAATTATCTTATAATAATTATTTATATCCTATTTAATATAGTTTTTATTAAGTTTAAGATTACTCTTATCTTCTTTTAATATTAATAGTCTTTTATAATCTACTCTTACTCTAACTCTAATATATTAATTAAACTTAATATTAGGATTAGTAGTATTAATTACCTAGATAATAGTAGTAAATTAGATATAATAGCTAGTATAAGGATAAAAGAAGGAGTAATAGACTAACTTTAATAAGATAGAAGAGGGAGCTAATATTAAACAGGAGGTAGATAAGGTAGAGGAGGTAGAGGTTAATATTACTATTATTAATTTAGCTATTAATAATATTATTATTAAGGAAACTATTACTATTATTATATTAATTAAAATATCTATTATATTATACTTATTTTTATAGTCTTATTTATAATTTCTATTATTTATTTTATTATACTCTTCTTCTCTTTATACTTCTTATATTTTAATAAGTACTTATATTATATATTTACCTTACCTTAGTTCCTAATAAGGTATTAATATATTAGCCTAGGAGGCTAATTAAGTAAGGCGTTATTAATAGAGTTTATAATTATTTATACTTATACCTCTTACTATTTAATAGTAAGGATATAATATTTACTATTAAATATAATAAAATAGAAGCTACTAGGATAGTTATAATAGTACTTATTTTTATAATATTATTTTATATAGAGCTTTTTTAAGAGGTTATTAGTTACCTTATTTTTATTATAATAATTTACCTTTATTTCTTCTTATTAAATTATCTATATTTAGTAATAGGTAAGTAAACTTTAAATGGTATTAATTTAAGTAGTAGCTTTCTTAGGAATTAAGATAACTTAAGTAGGAGTAAGGATATTAAT
>JAABUL010003279.1_pt1 | contig 24422 bp, 5 predicted proteins | sample 5559151 | NCBI WGS metagenome assembly JAABUL01 (sample SAMN10711876, study PRJNA513368) | rock metagenome | isolation source: Antarctica rocks | place: Antarctica: Victoria Land, Pudding Butte sud | reverse complement strand
CATCCCCATCATCCCTATCCCCCAGCCTCACCCCCCTCACTGAGCCACAACAGACAACACCATCCTCCTCCCTCTCAAAGTACTCTTCTACACCCTAACCATCGCCTTGCTCACCGTCATGATCTGTCGTCAAATCGCCAAGTACCGCGCCGCTAAGAAAACGCGTGCTTTGATGATGGAGGGGGGTCAGGTGTACGCTGATGGCGTGGTGGATGTGGAGAAAGGTGTGTTGAAGTTATGGCTTTTGGTTCGTGATGGGCTAATGGATGCGTAGCTGTCTCAGCTTGATGGCGCGGCGAGCAGTGAAGGAGGAGGCTTCTTTTCTGTGATGAGATGTTTTGTTCGAAAATCAGCGTGCGGCTTGCGTGACTGGTGTTGCTGGTCGTGGGTATGGGGCTTATCAATGGCGAATTAGTTTGCTTGTAGATGTTCGCAGATTACTGCTGTCATTCGATGAAGCATGTTCATAATTCCTAGCTTTTGACGTGGAAAACATCTCGCTCAGCCAAGGCAATAGTAATGTATGATGCACTGCACTATCGTGACGAGGAGAGAGCCACAGGGTACCGTTTCAGCCTCCACGGAGTCGAGGTCCGTGGCCAATGCTGCGAATTAGCAAGGTATTTCCAATTATGCTGATTAGACGATTGTAAAAGGAACCACCTTGTTATGTAGCTCCCCCTTTGTCAATGCGCATCCTCCCAAGCCGCTTCCCTTCTCTCGGATCACAATCATTCTCCATCACCATCTCTCCCACATCAAAGAGCGTGAAAGCATATTCGCAATATATACCGCTACGAGCGTCTTTAGTATATTCACTGATCCCAAGCTATCATTCATACCAATACCATAGCTGAAGAAGCACCCAGCTGACCTGATTACGTATTCGTTGCTGACGTAGATTTATAATGAGAGGTTAACACCACAGCTCTCACGTTCAACAATGACCAAGGCATACGTGTAAGATACTATATCCAATTCATCAGAGAAACAAACCATAGAATTCGGTATCATGAGCCTCCTACTATTCTGGACTGGCTCGAGCTGGCAACACACTCCTTACTGCAAATTTGCCATTCCTCATTCCTCCGCCCACTTCTCACAGCTTCATCAATCGAGAGACACACACGAAGCCTTGTTATCAACTTCTTTCAGTGCTTTAGGCATAGGAGACCGCAAGAAGAGTGCTGCTTTCAATATCAATGCGAAGACGGATCCGATCACAAGTCTCGGATCGCAGGGATTAGATAAGGGCTGACGCACGAACTATGGGGATAGGAAGTGAGTTTCGCCGCGGAAGTCACTGGGGACGAATGGGATATGGTGGCTTTGGGTGGCGTTGAGGGGGGCTGTGATGGAGTAAAGGGTTTGTCTTTCGATGACTTTGTGGAGGGACATGGGGAATGGGGAAGGGAGAAGGGAGAAGGGAGAAGCTGTGATAACTAGGTTGGATTTTCGGGTAGAGTACTTACCGTATGTCTTCATCAAAGTTGTTGGGGGGGGGGGGGGAACTATGCGGTTAGATGTAAAGCACCTGACAAATTTGATTGATCAGAACACGGTTACCCTTACTGGGATACAAGCTTGAAGCGAGATATCATCGACGCTGTTCCTAAGGTCTAAATGCTTTGGCATCAGGCTGTGACTGGCAGAACCTCATGAGCGATGGGGAGATTCGAGGGCCCTGAAGCCCTTTTTTCAAATGAAAATGCTTCGGATGGTAAAGGCAACAGACACCTTTGAAAGCAGCATGCTTTGCTCGAACCTACGGATATAGTAGATGGGCGAAGTGCTCAGGCGTTCGTGGAGTACAGATAGAGAAGAATGAGCTGGAACGTCGAATCTTCGTGCATAACGATCAAGGAATACTATCTGCGTCCCTTCGAAGTACCTTCATTGACTGAACAAAAGCACTTCTATGGTGATGAAATCAGTCGAAGATAACGTGAACCCTTCGACAGGAGTAATCAGAATTACATATCCAGAAAACCACACCGAGAACCCCAGTAGGACAGCCGTAGCCGGCTCGAAGCCAACCAACTTACTTCAAGACTCTTCGAGGTAGCACAAAGCCACCGCCGCTATGACAGGAGAGATTAATAGGTACCAGCATACCATACAGCGATCCTATGATGCTTCTGTAAGATCATCTCCATTGACAAGTCAAATGCAAGAGCCGGGAGGATCATGGCAACTAGCCTTCGACTTGACTACGGACAGTCCCCCTCCGCAGTCCCCCTAGCCACAATTGCGGGGCGGGCATTTGTATGGCGCACAAATACATTTGCCCATGTAAATCTTGCGCACCATGACCAATCAGAGCCATCTTGACAGTGATGTCATGCATACATACTGCTGCTAAACATGTACTCTTACGATTGGTATCATCAAGCGTTATTAGGTAGTAGAACTCGTTGTCGCACGCAGTCAAAAAATGATGTTCGACCCCGTCAGCCCCACAGCTTGGCAGGGTCTACAGAGAAATGGGCGAGGTCCAGGCGGTGTGTTCTCAAGTACATACGACAGCGAGGTCGTACGACAGCGATACCACAAAACTTAGTATCCTAAACATGGTCGGTGGTTCCGTAGACTCAGCGGAGGGCCCCCGCCAAGTGCCAGAGTCAGATATCGGCTGATTGTTGAGGCCTAAGGGTCGAAATTCTCGTACCTGGACGGCAGCCGCCTACCACTTTCTGACCGTTTGAACGACGATTTGATAGTCTGAAATAACTCCAAGTAATCGTTTGCCGTACCTTTCATAAATGAAACTTGTTGCCTATAAGAGTTTAGTGTCGGTCTAACTCCTCGCCAGTGTTGCTAGCCCACTATTGCTCTGCCTGTGTCCTTCCTCCTTCCCTCGGATTTCGTAGTCGCCATGTAAACGTACGCTGAAGCTGTTGCTAACACGAAAGCCCGTGCCGGCCATAATGCTAGTAGCGGATGAAGGAGGGTTGTTCTAGGGCGGAGGTTGTAGGGCGGATGTACGATAGAAGTCGGTGGCTATGGAACATCGTGTAGCCATTTAGAAGGCTGTAAAGGAGAGGAAGCAGGCGAGATTGATGAAGTCTAGAGAGAGGAGGATGTAAGCTAACTGGCTGATAAGCTAGAAGTATTGAGTTCATCTTTGTAGGTAGCAAGGGCGTACTCAGTCAGAATGAGACCCCGGAGCATGGGCGCAAATGCGCGCAATGGATCCAGTCGCGTGCCCACTCATCTACCCTGTCGCCGGTAGCGACGGTGAGGTGAACGGTATGTATAGCCTCATGTATGTAGTATGTAGGTATGTTGGTGCGTTGGTACTACCCCGCAATTGTGGATAGGGGGACTGCGGAGGGGGACTGTCCGTAGTCAAGTCGACTAGCCTTTGGTCCACGAAATGAGAATTCCCTCAAGCCACTACGGGGGACGCGCTTCCTAGGTTATGAGTACAGAGGTTATGCTGAACAGATACGTACCGAGAGACTGGGCGCCGGGCTTGCCCATAATCTAGCACTGAATAATGAGAAGAAGAGAGATTCCAATACTAAAGGCTTGCAGGTTGAGAGAAGCATTGCCATGGTCGACAGCGTCCCCCAGGCAAAGCTGACAGGGGCAAATGACTGTGATATGAGTTGGACAGCAATTCTTTCGGGTGGAAATAAGTTTCATTGATTGAATCAGATGTGAAACGATACTGGGCGCCGCTCGCGGACTGTGCGAGAAATTGATTGGATTGAGATATCGAAGAACCATATGCCAAGAGACACAAGCGGAATATTTCCGTCGTTGGTTCTCCCCTAGACATTTCCACTTTTGACAAGCCCCAATTGGATGGAGACCTGGGTTGGGGTAGCAGCGTAGGTGTAAAGCAATGGCAATACATCGGCGGCAAGAATGACGCAGTCATGAACAGTCAAAATTCGCAATGACAACAGCCGCCGGCTACTTCGACCGCAAGCCCTCTTCCAGCATCCGCCCCGGTCTCTCCCATCTCCAACCTGACCCTTCATCCCCACACACCCCGCAACAACGAACCTTCTCCTCCACATTCTCCTCACCATCTGCCAGCTACCGTGTCGAAGAAACTCCCCTCGTCTTCGAATTCGGCGCCAGACACTTTAGCGCAGGCTTCACGGGGGAGAGCTATCCACGATGTAGGCTTGGCTTTGGACCGGAGGAGTCGAGGAGGGTAGGCGATTACAGTAGGTACATTCCTGGACATGGAGAAGGACCGGGAAGGAGGAAACAGGTGGCTGAAGAGAGATGGGGTGAGGAGTACGAGCTTTGGCGCATGGATATGAGGGGGTTTGATCTGGGAATTGTGGAGGATAAGATTGAACGCGCAGTGAGGGAGGCATATACCAAACATCTGCTGCTGGATCCCAAATCGAGACGGCTCGTAGTTGTGGTACCGTCTGTGATGCCGCATCCGTTGCTAAACACATTGCTGGGGACCTTGTTTGGCAATTTCTCGATGTCGAGTATGACGCTTTTGTCAACGCCGCTCCTAAGCACGGTGGCAGCAGGGTGTCGCTCCGGGCTAGTGGTGGACATTGGATGGAGAGAGGCAACGGTGACCGGAATCTATGAGTATCGCGAGATCTCGCATTTGAGGACGACAAGGGCGATGAGGATGGTCACTCTGGAGATGGCGAAATTGCTTCAACTCAATGATAAGCGGCGAGAATTACAAGCGCAGCACGGACAGAAGGTTAACAAAGAAGCAGCGACTCTGTACGTCAATCTTGAGCAAGCGGAGGAAGTGACAATAAGAATGGCCTGGTGCAAGCCAACATCCTCAAGAATCGACACATCAAACCACGAGTCATCAATTCAAGAACCATCTCGTATCACCATCGCCGAGGACCCACCCTCAGACCCACCCTCAGATCCGCCAATATCACTTCCCTCACCCTCCTCACCACGGCAGAGCATCCAAATCCCATTCTCCCACCTCGCCCAACCAGTCGAATCCGCTCTCCTAACCAACTCTCCCAATCCAGACGACCATGAGCAGCCCCTGCACAACCTCATCCACAAAAGCCTCCTCTCACTCCCCCCAGACGTTCGCGCCATCTGCATGTCGCGCATAATATTCACCGGCGGCGGCGCAAACATCCCAGGTCTCAAACAGCGCCTACTCGACGAACTAACCCATCTCGTACGCGAGCGTGGCTGGGATCCAGTCCACGGCAAAGCCGCCGACACGCGAAGAGAGAAGCTGAAAGAAATCAGCAGCAATTGCCGAACCCCTACAAACACCAGCCCAGGAACAACTCCAACGGCCGACTCAGCGCGTATGCCAGCTCATCTCGCATCCCAAGACCCAGATGAAATCGGAGATAAACTCCGACAAGACCAGCAACAGGAAGCCAAGCCCGTGGTCTCTGGTGTCATTCGTGGCGTGGAGACTCTAGGTGCGTGGGCGGGCGTGAGTTTGCTGGCGAATCTGCGTATTAAGGGGGTTGTGGATATCGATCGGGACTCTTTCTTGCAGCATGGGTTGGCGGGCGCGAGGAGGGAGGCGGAGGTTAATGTGGCGACGCAGAGGAATTTGCCGAGGGCGAGGACGGGGGAGAGGGGTGGGTGGACGCTTGGGACGTGGGCTTGAAACTACGACAGTAGTGACTACCTCTTGAAGAGAGTTGAGAAGATGCTACGATCATGAGTCGAGTTTGCTTCATAGAGTAGGTAGTCAGGTCACTGAAAGACCTTGAAGAACCCCCAAAGCCCCAGCCCGCTAAGAACAGGAATCGTAACATTATCATCCCACCCAAAAACATCCACAACCTCACTCGCACTAGCGATAATCCCACTCCACAAACTCACCACCCCCAACGCAACCCACCCCCCCACAATCCCCTCCCCCGCCCCCAGCCCCAGCGGTCGCTTAATCACATCCGGCAAGCTCAACGTCCCTCTAAACATAAAATCCTCATCATACCCAAACCTCGGCACCGCCCACCCATAAAACATCCCCGCCGTAAGCACGCCCACAACCGCCGCCGCCGCACTCCCCGCCACGCTCTTCCCCCTCCGAATCCGGGGCGTATACCGCCCATACAGCCTCCCAAACGTGCTAGCAGCCGTATCGCACCAGCTGAGCAACAGCACAGCCATACATCCGACATCCTTCGGTAACCACCTCAGCACCGTCCACGCGCCGAGCAAATACCAAATCACGCCATTATACCCCTCGACCTCGCTCTCGCGCATCAGCGCCCCCAGACAGCGGATGTAGAGCCTGTTGAAGGTGGGGAAGGTGTGGCGCGCATAGTCGACGCTGGCGATGGGGATGAGAGCGGTGAGCAGCCAGGGGTGGATGGAGGCGGGGGAGGTGCCGCGCGTGTAGAGGTGGAGGGTGAAGAAGCCGATGCTGAGGTGGAGGGCTTTGCGGGGGATTTCGTGGCGGTGGATGAAGGAGCGCCAGTGTCTGTGGATGGGGATGAGGCCGAGGGGGGAGGGGGAGCGGGAGAGGGTGCGCCAGTAGGAGGTGGGGGAGGCGGCGGAGGAGGGGGAGAGGTGGCCGTTTGGTGGGGGCTGGTCGGGGTCTGGTGGTTTTTGGCGAGCGGGTTGTGATGGTGGGATGGGGGTGGAGGCTTTTTGGAGCTTTGCGTGCGTTTTGGGACTGCGGCTGCGGGCTCTGGCGCGCTTTTCGAGGCTGGAGTCTGAGGAGGGTTCGTCGTCTTCGGATATAGGGGCTGGGGACGCGGCGCGTTTGGTGGCGGATCGGGTTATGGGTGCGAAGTAGCTGTCGCTTTCGGTGTCTGAGGGGTTGGGTGTTGAGGGAATGACTCGCGGTGTGCCGGGTGTCTGGTATTGTTGTGACATGGCGAGGATCGCTTTGAAGGAGTGGAAGGGCGATAGTGTGCGGAGGGTGGTCAGGCCAAGGTAGGAAAGTTTGAGGAGGTCTGTGTATACTATAAGAGAGTGGGGAGCGAATGGTGTTTGGTTGAAGCTTGCTATCGTGACTGTGGTTTGGGCTTACCGCCCGAGTGTGTCCAGGTTTTTGCAGGATGCCGCCATCGCTGGAGGTAAGCAGAGTTGGATTCTAGATTGCTCGCAAGCCTGCAGTGCAAGTAGTTAAGGCACAGCCTTCGAGAACGGGCCAGGTTCTGTCGCCGAAGTTGTGGCCGTGTCTTGTACTTCAATGATGACAGGGAACGGATCATATAATTCCAAGGCACGAGGTCAGCGACGTGCCAAGAGATCCGATTAGATAAGTAACCGTTGCCGAGCCCTGACAGGTCTGTAAGAGTTATAAATTTGCTATTTATTTTTAGGTAGATTCCACCCTACCTATATAATCTATATATATAAGCTTAGCCTTATAAGTATAAATTAAAGAAAGTTACCTAAGGGGCTTATTAAAAATTATATTAATCTTAAAGGAAATTATATCTTCCCCTATTAATACCTTTATTTTATAAAGTATATATAAAAGTAGTAAATAGTATTAAATAAGGATATTATTAATATTAAAAGAATTACTATTATATAATAAAGATATTTATAAATCTCTTATAAAATCTTATAATTATATTATAATTATTATTATTATAAGGAAGCTCTTACTTTAATAATAAAGATAAAGTAATAGAGAACTTCTTATTATATAAGAAGCTTAGTAGTATTAATTATAATTAATAAGATAATCTCCTTAAAGATAATAAAGTTTAAAGGCAATAATATAATTTAAAATTAAATAGTAATAAAATTAAAGTAATAAAATTATAAATTATAAATCTCTTTAAATCTCTTTCTTATTTTATAACCTTTTTTAAATACTTATTTAAATATAATATTATATCTCTTCTTTTTATTTAATTATCCTTATAACTTAAAGGATTTAATATATCCTTTAAGAAAAGTAGTTAAGATCCTTTAAAGCTTAATTATTATAATCTTAATAAAGAATATAAGATTAAAGTATTAAATACTCTATTAAAAAAATTTATAATTTATAATAAATAATATAAGTTAAATCTTACTTAATAACTTTAAAGTTTATAAAGTAGGAAAGAAAATAAAAGTTTATTTATAAATTTATAAAGAAGTTATTAAAGAAGGTAATATAAAAGAAGATTTTAAAGATTATAATAATAATAATAATTTTAAAGAAAATTAAAGTAATAAATTCTTTAAGCTTTAATACTTAAATTTATTAATTTAAATAAGATATCTTAAAGACTTTAAGCTAATTATATTAATATAAAATAAAAAAGGATATTCCTTTATTATAAAAGAGCTTATAAAGCTCTTAATTTAATACTTATTTTATATTTATAAAGTTAATAAACTTTTAATTAATATTTATACCTTATAATTATCTTAAATTATAACTTAATATTATAATTAAATTTAAATTCCTAATTATATAAATTATTAAAGTAATAATAGCTATTTAAAAGATTATATTATAATACTCTTAATTATAAAGGATACTTATATAAATTATTATCTTTAAGGGGTAAAAGTATATTCTTTATATTTATTATATTATCTTTATAATTATTTATTATTAATATTAGTAATTTTAGGACTTTAATCCCTTAATTAATACTTTTAAAGATAGGCTTTTACCTTTATTTTTTATAAGGATTACTATCTATCTTAGGAAGCTTTATTATAAGGGGGTTTATATTAATCCTTTAATAAGAGTTATTTAAGCTTCTTAAGAGGTATTTAAAAGGCTAGGTATATAATATCTTATTTTAATATATTAAATATTAAGGCTCTTTATTATAAGATTAAAAATCTATAAGTTTTATAGATTAAAATACTAATTTATATCTTAAGAATTAAATAAGATTATAATATAAATCCCTTTAAGGAAGAGCTTAATAATAATAATAAACTAATAAAGGAAGATAAATAAATAATTATTATTATTTAAAAAACTTAAAAAATTTAAGTTTAAGCTTAATAAATTTAATTAAATATTATAATTTAAAAACCTTTTACTTTAATCTCCTTTATAATTTATATATAATATTATTATTTTAATTTTATATAACTTCTTTAATTTATAACTCCTTAATATTTATATTAAGATATATTTATTTTTTTAAGATTACTTTACTTTACTTCTTTTTTAAATTCTTTTTTAAATTCTTTAATATTAATAGGCCTTTAAGTTAAGGCTTCTCTATTAATAGTAAACCTTATAAATACGATTTAATAATTTCTTAAATATATTTAAAGATTAATTTATTATTAATAATATTATTCTTATATAATAATTAAGGTTTTAAATTAATAACCTTTATTAAGTCTTTAACTACTTTATTTATATTAAGTAAATTAATTTATATAAGATCTTTACTCCTTCTTATAAGCTCTTCTTTATATTATAACTTTAAATTAATAGTATCTTATAATTTAATATATATCTTAATTATAATATTAAGTTTATTTAACTTATAATAATTTATAAAGTAAAATTTTCTTTTATAACTTAAGCCTTCTTTTTTATTATTAAAGTATATTATTTTCTAATACTCTAAATACTTCTCTTTTTAAGGTTATAAACTAGGCCCTCCCTTATTAAGGGTTTTTATATACTTATATATTAAATATACTCTTATTTAATTCTTATAATAATAGTATATTTATTATAAGTAGGAATATCTCTTATAAGCTCTTAATTTAATTCCTCCTTGATTTTAATTAAGGTTAATTAAATAATAAAAGCCTTTTTTATTAACTTTTATTATATTAATATTAATATTAATTAATATTTTATTAAATTTAAAATTAATATTTTAATAATTTGTAAGTAATTCTTATAAATTAGATTTTTAAGTACTTTACTATTTAAGACTTATAAGGTATATATCCTTAATAAGTATCTTTTTAAGATTTAATATAAATTAAATTATTAAGCTTTAAACTTTTATTTAATGTTATTTTAAATAAGACCTATTTATCTTCTTTTAATATATATAAGGTTACTCTTTTAAGAAGCTTTTTATTAATTATTCATTATATAAGTAAAAGCTTTTTAATTATACTTTTATAATTTTTATATCAAAATTTATATTTATATTTTAAATTAAATTCTTATTATCTAATAACCTTAAGTTTAAATTATAAATAAAAAAGAATAAGAACTTCTTATAAATTATATAAAGATAAATTTAAATAATAAATAAAGCTTAAATAAAATAATTATCTTATAATTAAATTAATTTCTTTATAAAGTATTTTATTAATATTCTTCTTAATATACTATGTAGATTTTTAACCTTTTTATTAATATATAGATAATAAAGTATTATTATTTAATATTTTATTTTTAAATAATAAAGATATAATATAATAATATAATTTAAGAAGTTTATTCCATTATCTAATAAAAGCTCTTAAGATAAATTATAATTTATAAAGATCTTTTTATTTAAGAAATTTATAATTATCTCTTTTATTATATTAAGAATAGCTTTAATAATTAATTATCTTAATAAAATTAATAATTATAATAATTTAATAATTCTCTCTTAAGATATTTAAATATATTTTAAATATATTAATTATTTACCTCTTAAATAGTAAAATATCTTTATATACTTAATAATATAAAAGCTCTTTTTCTTAGTCTATTCTTAATTAAGAAGTAATTTAATAATTTAAATATATCTTTATAAAGTACTTAATATTAGCTTTTATTAATAATTATTATATATAATTCTTTAAGAATCTTATTAATTATAGTTAATTAAGATATCTATAATCTTGTATATTACCTTTAAGAAATTAGCTTAATATACTTACTTAAGATATAATACTTTACTATTATTATTAAGGCGCTAATATAATTATTTTATATTTATATTTTATTAAAAGCTTTTACGTGTACTATTAAAAGATATTATATTATAAGCTAAGAAAGCCTTTATAATAATATATTATTTAACTTTATTAATAATATAAAATATTTTAATGAATATTTAATTATTAATATCTTCCTTATTAAGGAATTTAAAATATTAAGAAAGTATATTAAAAATAATAATTAGTTAATTAAAATAATATTTAATATTAGGATTATATTATTTAAATTCTTTAATTTAATAATTAAGATATTTAAAAGAACTCTTTATAATCTTTAAGTACTTTAAACTTTTATAATTAATTAAAATTATTATAATTATATTATTATTAATATACTTTTCTTATTACTAAATTATAAGCTTAATAGTAAAGAGTTCCTTTTTATAAATTAAATAATTATATTTAATACTTTAAAGCATCCTTTTATTATAAGTTATAAGATATAATTTATTATTAATATTAACTTATAAGAGATTATAATTAATAGCTTATTTAAAAGTATTAATCTTAATAATAAAGGATTTTAATAGATTTAATTAATATAAAATAAGTCTTAAAATAAGCTTTTCCTTTAAAATCTTTAATATATTTTAATATTAAATATTTTATATAATTAAATAATATTTCTTTATATAAAATATTAAGTCTAAATCCTTTAAAAGATTTAATAATAATATAATAATTTAAATAAACTTTAAGATAAACCTTTAATAGTAGCTTATAAATTCTAAGAATTATTATACCTTATATATAATTATTAATATAAGTATTTCCTTAATAATATTAACCTTTATTATAAATAATTAAACTTTATTTATTCTTAATTCATAATTATAAAACTTAATAATATTAGCTTTAATATAATACTTTTTTAATTTTATATAAAGCTTATAATCCTTTAACTTCTAAAAAACCTTTTTAAGATATTTAAGATATTCCTTAAGTATATCTAAAAAAAATAAGATATTATTAAGATATATAATTATAAAGTAATTTAAAAAGGATCTTATAATATTATTTTTTATTTTTTAAGATATAATAGGAGTATTTATTAATTTAATTTTTTTTATAATAAACTTATACTTTTTATATTAAGTATTAAAAGTAGTCTTTAAGATATCTTTATAAATTATATAAATCTAATAATAAATTAATATTAAATTAATATTGAATTTAAATTAATAATATTTAATATAATCTAAATAATCTTAGATTTAAGGAAGTAAATAATTATTTTTAATTATAATATTATTAAGTACTTAATAATTAGTATATATTTATTATAGCTCTTTAACCTTTTTAATAAAGAGAATAGGAAATCCTTAAGAATTATAAGATTTATAAATTAAGTCCTTTTTTATAAAATTAATAATCTATTTTATCTATTCTTTAAGATTTACTTATAATAATAGATAAATATTAATATTAATTAATATTATCTTATTAATCTTAATAATATTTTCAAGTTTATATATTAAAGGAAGTTTATTTAATAATTTTAATTTAAATATACTTTAAAATTTCTTAATAACTTCTTAAAGCTTTTTATTTAATACTTTTAATAACTTCTTTAAAGGTATAATATTATTAATCGTTTAAATAATTATAAGATATCTCTAAGTTAAATATTTTTATAAAGCTTAAATAGTAGTATAATTATTAATTATACTTATTTTTAAGACTAATAAACTCTTTTATATTTAAGAAGGTTTAATAATATATAATTAATTTTATAAATCCTTAAGAATAATAATTAATATAATCTAATTAATCTAAGATTTTATAACTTTAAATTAATTTCAACTTAAAATTAATTTATAATCTTTAAGTAAGATAACTCTTACTTATAATTATTTATAACAATTAATATAGACTTCAATTAATTTAAGAGATTACTTATTAAATAATAAAACCTTTAATAATATTATAAGACTTTAATACTTATTTAAAAAATAAAAAATAAAAAATAAAAAATAATTACTTTATTAATATATTAATATATATATAGTTTATTCTAGAATTAAGTAGAGGATAAACTATCTTTTTATTTACTTTAATACCTAAATATATAAATAACTCAATAAAAGATTAATTAATTATATTATATTATATTTCTATATATAAAATTCTTTTAATATTATATACTAATTTACTTATTATAATATTAACGCTAGAAATATCATATAAAATTAACTTATAACTATCTAATAATACTTTATTATTATTTATAACTATTAATTTTTTAAAGGATAATTCCTTAAATAATAACTTAATTTATTATATTTAAAGTAATATTAATATTTTAACTATTATAATCCTTATAACTTTAAGTTTTTTTAGGATTAAGGACTTTTATTTTATCTTAAGTTATTATTATTAATATTATTTTAATTGTTTATAACCTTTATATCCTTCTTTATAACCTTTATATCCTTCTTTATAATCTTATTTATAATCTTTATAATCTTATCCCCTTTTATAATTAATAATTATATTTATCTTACCTATTTCTAAGTTCTTATCTTTTAGAGTATAAGGATTAGGAATAATAATATTAATCTAGTTATAAACTAGCTTCCTAGCCTAAATAAAAGTAATTTTAATTTAAATAACTTACTTAATAATTTTCTTATAAATATTTATATAAATATAAAATTTATTTATTAATATTTAATAATAAATTAAAGGTATAAGTCTATTTATAAACTTATATTAAAATTTAAAATTATTAGGAGTAAATAATAAGTATATCTTATACTTAAAGAGTTTTAAATAAAAAGTATAAATAGTAGTAACTTAATAATATTATTCTTAATTTTCCTATTAATAAGATATTAAATTAATAAATAAAAAATAATTTTAAAAGATATATAAAAATTTATAATATTTAATAATTTATTTTATTTCCTTTTAAATAATTTACTAAATTATTTATACTTATTAAACCCTTATATTATTTTAAGGATATAATATTATTATAATAATCTTTTATTTATTTATAAATTACTATTAAGATAGAGATTAATAATTTAAAAGTTAAATATTTATCTCTTTAATTTAATAATTAATAGTATCTAGTTTTTATTTATTATAATATTTTAATAGATTTAAAATCTTTAACTTATTATTAAAATAAACCTTTATTAAAGGTAAGCTAGATATATCCCTTATAATTAAGATATTTATTAATTAACTTAATCTAAATATAAAAAATAATATTATTTTAGATTAAATTATTAATAAATTAATAAATCCTTTAAGAGGTATTTTATATAATATTAAAGTAATTGGAAAAATATTTATAAATATTAATATATTTTAAGTTTATAATAAAATAGGTTATTATTAAGATAAAGTATTATATATAATAATAATATAAACTTAAGTTAATATTTTATATTAATATTTAAGAAGATTAAGGTAATCTTTAAATTCCTTCTAATACTTCTTTATAATAGCTTATTTTAATTATAATTAAGTATACTTAATAGTAATAAAGAGTTTATTACTTTTTATAATAAATTATTCTTAATTAATAAGAGGTATAAGAACTTACTTAATAATCCTTATAAATTTAAATTACTCCTCTATTATAATATTACTTTTAATTAATAATTAAAATATTTGAATATTAATTTATTTAATTAATAAAATATAAATAGTAAAATATATAATATTTAGCTTACTCTTTTAAACAAGATATACTTAATTATTACTTTAATAAAAATAAGGTTTTTATATTTAACTTATTAAGTATAAATCTTAATTTAACCTCTTCTAATATTTTATTATAAGGATTTCCCCTTACTAATTTATTAATTATAAGATAGAAAATATTTATAAACCTTTATATAATTCTTAATATTTTAATTTATAATAAACTTATATACTCTTATAAAGTAATAGAAATTCAGGATTAATTAAGTATATTTAAAGTATAAAATAAGAGGTTATTTATAAACTAGACTAACCGTGTTAAGTTAGTACTTTAAACTTAAGTCAAGTATCTAACTTAAGTCTTAATATTTTAATACTAAAAATTAGAATCAAGTATTTTAGTTAATTCTAAAAGTAGATATTAAGTATTTAAGTTAATACCTAACTAGTAATTAAATATTAACTTAAATAATCTAACTTAAATTATTAAGACTATTACTTATAGTAATAAGATATATATATATTATATTAATTATAGGATTAATAAAGTATTATCTAGTAATATATAAAGGTAATATACTTATTAAATATTCTTTATTAGATAGCTAGGATATTTAATTAGAGATCTCTATAATCTTATAACCTTTATTTATTTAATAATTATCATTCTCTTCTTTATTATCCTCTTCCTTTATAACCTTATCCTCTTTATTATTACTTTTACTAATAATTATTACCTTATAATTACCTCCTTCTTTATCTTTATTATTATCTATAATATAAGAAGTCTTATATCTAAACTTATTAACTTTTATTATACTAGTTATCTTATCCTCCTTAAATTATATAGGATTAGGTATAACCTAATCTTTAATATTCTTAGTATTAGCGTATTATTTAGTGAATTTAGAAAATATATATATAGGTTCTAGATTATCTACCTCCTATAATTCCTATAATCCTTTATAATAAAGAAATCGCTATTTAATAATTTATACGATTAGAAGGTTATATTTTATAAATATCTTACTAATATTAAGCCTAAAGTTACTAGAAGTAATCTAAAAGTTAGCTTAATTAGAAGAAAGAGATAATAATTTATTATATAGTTACCTTATTAGAGAGATTAAATATAGTATTATTATACGCCGCCTTATTAATAAGTTTATTAAGTTTAGCTACTTTAATAGCCTTATTAGTAGCCTTTATAATAGCCTTTATATTTACTTTAACTTATAATTAAGCCTTAAAATACTCTACTATATAGAGTTAACTATTTTAGATAAATTATATTACTTAATTATATTATTATAAATACCCTTCTCCTTTTAACTATTCTTAACCTCCTCCTTAAGTTACTACTCTATTTCTACTTAATCCTCTTCTGAAGCTACCTTCTATACTTTAAAGTCTCTAAGAATCTTTAATCTCTTAAAGACTACTATATAATTATTTTATTCCTTTATATAAAGTGTCTTCCTATTTAAATCCTAGTCCTTTACTCTCTTTCTATTAGTAATAGACTTAGGATTTATATTATAAGAACTTAATATAATTAGAGTTTTATATTAGCTTTATTAATATAATAATATATTAAGGTAATATAATAGAGTATTAGATATTTACTTACTAATAGGATATAAGACTTAATATAACTTATTAAAGTAGGTAGTTAAATTATTTAAAGTTAAGAGAAAGAAAGCTTTTAATATTAAGGTATTTTAGATATTATTATAGGTTACGCGGAATTTTCCGCCCTATTATATTACCTAGGATTATTAATATTATATTATAATTTTATTTAACTTACTAAATATTACTTCTATTCTTATATTATTTAACTTTACTATTATTTAGGTAAAATCTTCTAAATAACTTATCTAATTTATTATAATTAAGAGAGAATTCAGCCTCCCTATTATTAATAATAGCGTGTACTAAGTAAATTAGTAATATAACCTAGTAATATATTTCTTATTCTAATTACTAATAAATTAAAAGGGAGAAAGACTATTCTAATATATAAAGGGCTTATAATATATAGAGGAATTATAGCTCTTATAGAATATAAAGGATATAGAGGATATAGATTATATTATAAATATATTAATAAGCCTAAAGTAAAGACTATAATAGTAATATATTTAGGTAATATATAAAAATAGTACTAGTTAATACTATTAAAAGGATAGATCTCCTCAGTATATATATAAGGTTAAGCTAGGAATTATAGCTCTTAGGTTAATTAAGAAGTAATAAATAGCTAATTTCCTTATAATTCCTAAGGTATTATTTAGTTATCTAATATATGAAATCCTTAGTAATCTAGGTTACCTAGAGTTTTATATTTAATATATTACTTTAAAGGCTTTATAAGAGTCTACTAAAGCCTTTATAACCTCCTTCCTTAATAGTAAGTATATTACCTTATTATATTACTAATTATTATATAATTATTATTAATTTCTTATTAGATATAAATCTACTAGGTATTTATATTAAGTATATTACTCTTTAGTAAAAGGATTTATAACTTATAAAGTCCCTTATAAAGAATATAGCTATTCTACTATATAATTAATAAGCTAGGATACCGTATAATCTTATAGGTAGGGGAATAGGCTAGTAGAATACTATATCCTATATAATAGAAGATTATATTACCTTCTTATATATATTTTAATATCTAGTATTATACTACTTACTTTATAATTATAAATAATATTTCTTAACCTATTTATTTTAGAACTTTTATTAATAGTATTTTAAAAGGATCTTTATCCCTTTAAAAACCTTAATTAAGATCTTCTTCCCTTTAAAGGATATCTTATAGCTTAATAAAAGCTTTATTTAAATCTAAATCTATAATATAATTATAATACTTAAGAAGTATTACTTATTTTACTAACTTAGGTTCTAACTATATATAATCTAATATATAAACTCTTTAAGTAAGACTAAAGACTTATTTAATACCTATTAATAATATAGGATATAAAAGTATATCTTTAGCTATTTATATTAGATTTAGATAAGCTAATATATTATCTTTTTAATACTATTATATAGGATCTTCTTCTATTAAAAACTTAGAGTAAAAGTATTAAATTACTTTACTTTAAGATAATAAACTATAATTTAACTATTAAAGTAAACTTCTTCTTATTCTTATTAAAGACTATAAACTATTAGTAGAAACTTATTTATATTACTATTATATATTACCTTATCTATATCTTATATTCCTTCTACTTTAATTCTTAAATTAATTAGTATAATCTTATAATATTTATAAAAGTACTTTATAAATTCCTTCTTATATTTCTCTTTATAAGAGATTAAGTTCTTCTTATTATTATTATTATTTAACTCCTCTTATTTATCTTATATCTTATAAAGACCTAGCTTTATTATAGGATCTAGAATATTAATAAGATTATAGATAATATTACCTTTACCTTCTATTTTAGAATAATATTTTAGAAGTTTTATCAAAGCTTATTCATAAACTTCAATAATACTTAATTTCTAGGAATAGCTACTTTAGCGTATAGTTTCTTCTATAATATTAAGATAGTTAAAAAGAGTATTATATAATTAAAATCCTAGATAAATACCTATATTAATTATATAAGAAACTATTAAGGTAAGTTTATAAAGAGGATTTAATATATTATTAATTAATAAGACTATTAGCTATTTATCTTTATTAAATCTAATTTTATTAATTTTAGGATTATTTAAGTTTTCTTCTACCTATTAATTAATAATATAATATAACTAATATATATAATAAAGTATTAAGTACGTAGAATTCTAATAAATATAGATATCCTATATAAGTTTTTTAAATCTTCTATTAGACCTTCTTATAAATTCTAAAAATAAAGCTTTTATTAGGGAGAAGAATTAATAGTTATTATAAAAGCGTGAATCTATTCTAATTATTAATAAATATATTATTAATTTATATTACCTATAACCCTATTATACCTTCTTAATTATAATAGATAGACTTATACTTCCTTAAATATCTTTAATTTAATTATCCTCTAATAAATTAAATATAATATTATTTAATACTTTTAAGTTAATAGTACTAATAAAGTCTTATACTATTAAATTAAAGATATAAGTTAAGTAAGAAATTAAACTTTATACTTTATCCTATTAAAAGTCTTATTAGGCTATTACTTTTTTAGGCTTATCTTTTATTATTCTATTATTACTAGTATTATTAATAATAACTCTAAATAGTTTTTCTTTAATATTATAGAAATTTAATATCTTTATTAGCTCTATTATAAGATTATAACTAGAATATTAAATAATAAGAGGTATAAGTCTAATAAGATATTTGTAATATTAGAAATAATTATTAATTTAATAAACTAGTACCCCTAGGTAGATAACCTTTTATAGACTTAACTATATACTTAAAGTAAGAGAAATATATTATAGGTATTTTAAGTCTACTTTAATCTTAGTATAAATTACGTTAAAATCTAATAGAATTATACTTTATAATTTAATATAATAGATTAGGGTTAAATCTAGGCGAGCTATTAATAATAGATCCCGAAATTCTAGTTAATTAATAATATAAAAGGACTAGTTTAAAGTAAGAAAGTATTTATATAACTATTTATTCTACTTCTCTTATTAGAAGTTAGAAAAGAACTTAATCCAACTCTTCTTTTATTATTATCCTATAAAATTAGCTTTATATTACTATTTTATATTATTATAAATAACTTACCTAGGCTAAGGATAGCTTTAATTATACTAATAGATTAAGTTATTTATATAGAGTATATTTATTTATCTTAAGATATTTCTTTATATTAGATATACTTAAGTTATTAAGTACTATTAGATAGTTTATAATCTTATTATATCTTTTATATATAATCTTTAATAATCCTTCTACTATTAAAGCTAGTTCAATAGAATCCTCCTAAATATTAGCCTATTTACTTAGGATTACTTTTTTACTTTAAAGAGGATCCTTTATCTTTATATTAAACTTAATTTTAATATTTTAATTAATAGTAGTTTATTACTATTATACTCTAAATTAGTCTTTAATATTTAGAGTCTATTTAATATATTAATTATTTTCATAGAATTTTAATTCTAGGTACTAGTCTCTAATATACTTAATAGTATTTTATTAAATTTCTCTCTTTTTATAGAAAGTTATCTTAAATATATCCTATCTAACTTAACTAGTTAATTAGATAGGATAAATACTATTTAATATAAAATTTAGTATATTAAGATTATTAGATTTTAACTTAATAATTTAATTATTATTAGGGCCTATTAAACTTATTATATTTAAGGAAGTTAATATCTTATAAATTTAAGTCTAATATAAGAGAGAAGTAATATAAAAAGGTAATATAGATATTAATAATATTAAGAAGAGAAGTAAATAGTAGAATTCTAAATTTTTATAGTATAGAGGCTAATTTAGGATCTTAATATAATATAGGATAATTTAATACCTTAGCGATTTAAGTTAAGTTAACTTAAATTATTAAGGAATTAAGAGGTTTTTAAGTTAGTACTTGTAATAGATATTAAGTATTTAAGTTAATACTAAAAGTAGATACTAAGTATTCAGTCGATTCCAAAAGTTAGAATTAAAACCTAACTTAATAGTTAGTCTATTATAAACCCCTTTTATATAATCTTAGTAATATCTTTAAAGATAATTTATTAATTAAATAATCTTAATAGGAGTATTTCCTTAATATATTTATATTCCTCTTATAAGGTTTCTATTTCTTCTTAAAGGATATTAAATATTAGTAACAAGGTAGAGTTATTTAATAAACTTATATATATTTTATATCTTTATTAAGATAAAGTAAAATTTATAACTTCTATTAAATCCTTTTAATTAAGTTACTAAGTAGTTATTAAAGTATTAATAGTTATTAATACCTTAATAACTATATTATTATATAAGCTATTTAATAAGACTTATTTAAATTATTACTACTAGATATAAGAGTTATAAATTTACTATTTATTTTTAGGTAAATCCTACTCTACTTATAGAATCTATATATAAGCTTAGCCTTATAAGTATAAATCAAGGAAAGTTACCTAAGGGGCCTATTAGAAACTACCCTAGTCCTAAAGGAAGTTATAGGTTAGTCTTTATCTTACCTCTAGTTAAGTATAATCCCCTAATCTAATAGTAAGTAATAGCTAAGCCTAAGTAAAGCTATATTACTAACATCTATCGAAAATAGGCTAGGGAATTAGGTATTAAGTAGTCTCTATACTATTTAGCGTATTCAGGACTATTAAGATTCCTTGATATAGAATATTGAAAAATCTTCCCCCTAAATTTATATATAAACCTATATAACATTTAGTTATTAAGATTATATTAGTATTATAATATCTTAATTTATTATTATTAAGGTTATATATACCTTATAAATATATCTATAAATACGTATAATACCTATTTAATTAGACTAGCTTAATTAGATATTATATTATCCCTTCTTACCCCTAGCTCTTATTCTTCGTCTTATACTTATAAGAATATCTTATAAATAGATTATATTACTACTATAAAGGCTAATAGGATTATTACTAATATAATAAGAGGTAGTAATAGTTATAAAGGCTACGGTAGGCGCGGTAATAATAGGAAAGGTAGAAAAAGAGGTAATAATATTAATAATATAAATAAAGATAACTAAGCTCTAGTAAATATATAAGTATTAGCTAAGAAGTATATAAAATAGGTTATAAAGTAATAGTAGATAGAAGATTAAGGGGATACTTATAATAAGATAGCTACTTCTTATAATAATAAGGATTCTAGTAATAATAATATAACTTATTATTATAATATTAATATAAGACCTTTAAATTAATTAGATCTTCTATCTAAGCTAGGAGTAGTATATCTTACTTAAGGCCTATTATAAGGTATTTCTATTTAAGATTAGGTATTAATTAATTAGAATATAATAGTATAATAAAGATATAATAGTAAAAAGGAGGATTTAATTAAAAGTAATAAAGTTAGTAATTCTAATTTAGACCTAAATAATATAAAATACCTATAAGAGGAGGCTAATTATAAGGCCTAATAGGAGCGCTCTTATTAATATACTATAAAAGCTATACTAAAGAATATTATTAGCGCTAGAGGCGCCTATTTAAGACCTAAGTAATATAGAGTTATTAGGGAGATTAAGTAATTATAGAATACTTTTAATATATATAAGGTAATAGAAATTATTTATAATTAAATTACTCTTTATTATATAAAGGAGGAGGTAGTTAAAATTATTATTAATATTAAATCTACCTACTTTAAGAGCTCTTACTAATATATTACCTCAATTAACCTATTAATTAAGAAGTAGGATTAAAAGGTAAAGCCTATCTTAAAGTAAGAGTAAAGGAAATATATTAATAAAAGATTAAAGGCTAAGATTATTATTATTAATATCCTTATTTTTATTTAAGTTATCCTAACTCTTAAGAGAGCTACTACTTAAGTTAATACTATTTAAAGTTTACTTACTTATTACTAAATATAGATATTTTAATAGGAAGAAATAGGGGTAAATTATTATAATAAAAATAAGGTAGTTAATAACCTTTTAGAAAAGCTTTATATAAAATAGTACTATATAAATAAATACTATTATAACTATCCTAGTAGCTTCTATTTTATTATATTTAATAGTAAGTATTATATCCTTACTATTAAATAGTGAGAGGTATAAATATAAGTAATTACTAACTTAATTAATAATACCTTACTTAATTAGCCTCTTAGGATAATATATTAATACCTTATTAAGAATTAAGGTAAGATAAGTATATAATATAAGTACTTATTAAAGTATAAGAAGTATAAAGAGAAGAAGAGTATAATAAAACAAGTAATAGAAATTATAAGCAAGATTATAAAAATAAGTATAATATAATAAATATTTTAATTAATATAATAATAGTAATAAATTCCTTAATAATATTATTATTAATAACTAAATTAGTAATAATAATATTAACCTCTATCTCTTCTATCTTATTTACCTCCTCTTTAATATTAGCTCCCTCCTTTACCTTATTAAGATTAGCCTATTACTCCTCCTCCTATCCTTATACTAACTATTATATTTAATTTATTATAATTATTTAAGTAATTAATATTACTACCCTTAATATTAAATTTAATTAATATATTAGAGCTAGAGTAGGAGTAGATTATAAAAGACTACTAGTATTAAAAGAAGATGAAAGTAATCTTAAACTTAATAAGAGTTATATTAGATAAGATATAAATAATTATTATAAGATAATTATAGCGTGTTAAGTATTTAAAGGTTATAAATAATATATTTATAACCCTTTATAAATATATAATAATATTTAACTTATTATATAATTTAGTAATAAGATTTAAGAAGGATTTAAAAGACTTTAAGAAGATCTATTATATTAAATATAAAGGTATTAAAAATATTATAATAAAAAGGGGTAAAGAAGGCTTTGTTTAAGGTATATAATAGAAATATAAGAATAAAAGGAATATTAAATTCAATTAAATAATTAAGTTTACTTTTTAAAAAGTATATAATTAATTTTTGAAGTATTTTTATAGTTTATTAAGTTTTAAGTCTTAAGTAGAAATTATTTATAGAAAATAGGAGTAGATAAAAGAGGTAGATAGTAATAATATATTACTATTAATATTATTATAAATAATATAAAATTACTTAATAAGGATATTTATATATTAATTATCTACCCCTAAGTATATATAAGATATATATAATTATAATATTATTATACTTAAAGCTTACTATTATTAAGTACGTTTTTTTAACTTTTTATACCTAGAGAGACTTCCCCTTAAAATATAAAGAGATATTAAGAACTTTTCCTTCCTTTAAGCTATTTTACTATTATAATTATATATAAAAGGAGCTTATTAAATAGGTTCTTTTCTACCTTTTAAAAACTATACCTTAAGTTCTTATTAAAAAGCTTTATAATCTCCCTTAAATTAATACCTATTACTAGCGTATTAAAATACTTTATAATAGATTAATTATATCCGCTTTCTTTAATAATAAATCTTAGAAAGCTATTAAAGTCCCCTTAGAAAATATATTATAAATATTATTAATAATCTTATATCTATATCTTAAATAGATTAAATATAAGCTTAATAGAATTATAATTTAATAAATAAAGTAGAAGAAATTTAATAATATAACCTCTTACCTTAAATATATCTTTTATCTAAGGATTAAGATAAACTCCTAGATTATCTAGGTAAATAATACTCCTTAATTAGAGGTAAGAATTATAATATAATAATAGTTTATTTAGAATCTATAAGAAGAAGTTATCTATATTAAAGTATCCTTTATATATATTAGTATAAGGAATATATCTATTAATTATATATACCGCTAATATACTCTATATATTACCTCTTCTTTTATCCTTATTCTATTATAAAGGATTATTAATAGGAGTATATATTATACTTTACTAGCTAGTTTATTCCTTAAATATTAATTTATCTAGAAATTATAATTACTTTATCTTTATATTAAGTATAAAAGCTTACTATTATATATATAATTACTTACTTTAAAGCCTAATTAATTAGATTATATTATAACTAAGCTATTCTTCCTTTAATAGGCGGGATATTATAAGTTAAGAGATAATAAGATCTTACTCTTCTTTTAAATATATTACTAATTTATCTTAATATACTTATAAATATTACTTTTAATACTTTATAAGAGCCTTCCTTATTATTATATAAACTTAGCGGCGAGGCCCTAACTACTATCTTATAAAATAAATAGAGTAGTATTATTATAGTTATTATTCCTAGTAATAAGCTATACTTCTATTATAATATATTCTATTAGTAATAATAGAAG
>JAABUL010003278.1_pt1 | contig 24427 bp, 7 predicted proteins | sample 5559151 | NCBI WGS metagenome assembly JAABUL01 (sample SAMN10711876, study PRJNA513368) | rock metagenome | isolation source: Antarctica rocks | place: Antarctica: Victoria Land, Pudding Butte sud | reverse complement strand
CTGGGGTCGGGGAAGTCCATGATCAGCCTTTCATAGAGCCTTTGACCGACGACAAAAGAAGCGAGCAGGCAAGGTTGTTGAAGGCTTGGATTGCGGCCAGAATACAGGGCTCTGGTTGATCTTAAGAACAGCCTTTTCAGATGTTCAAAGACGTCTTCTTGCACTCATGGAATGCTTTGCGTGAGGCCTGAGCAATACATTGTGAAACGGGGTTGAATGCAAAATGTAATAATTTTTGGCTTTGTCGCTGCAACCTCACACTAGCTCAAAAACAAGTGACAGCTTGAGTGTAACGACAGTCGATTATAGCGATCGGTTGACCAGTGACTGCAGCTCAGCCCCCTGTCTCCGAGCCCTGCACCTCAGCATTCCAACTGCGAATTGTTTTTGACAGCTCGGGTAGTTTTTCCTCTCATATATAATAGAACAAACTTGGCTATTGGATCCAAAAGACCTCGCAGCTGTTCAAGCATCGCCTCATCGCAGGAACTGGTGATTGTAGCTCTCTTAAGGTCTACCGTGGTCCCCTCGGTATCGTGCCATGCAGCCGGCAAGGTGCCAAGGTTTTGGTGGGGCCACCACACCAATCATGGTTTTTCGCGCAAATGAATTAAAACCTCTTCCACCTGTTCAATTAGTATCTTGATTAGACAATATCTGAAGTCTTTAGTATAATTGTGCAATCTATATATTTTGTAACTCTCTTTTTGTTATAGCGATTGCTTTAATCGACGATTAAAGAGTTGCAATACTTAATTGTATTAAAATTAATACAAATATTGCTTAAATATTGTATCTAAAAGATATATCTAAGTATTAAATATAGAAGATAAAATATAATATTAAATTGTATATCTTTATTGTTATCTCTTAATATAGAAGAAATTTTATTAAATTAATCGATAAAACAATAAAGAATAGTTTTGCTAAGTATATTAATCTTTGCTTTATTACTTATTTTAACAAAATATATCTTTATTTGTATAATAAATTTAATATTTAAATTGTCGCAAAAGTACTTTAAAAAATATATATATATATATATAAGAAAATTAATATATAATAGCTTTAATAATTATATACTAATAGATACTTTAAATCTTTTATTGTATTTTGCAAAAAAATAAGATAAAATATAATATCTAGCAAATACAATTATATTAACAAAAGACATAATAATTAATATTTTTAAATAAATTTGTTATTTATAAAAGAATTGGTAATAAAATATATAAATAATTATTGCAAAATTGCAAAACAACAATATATACAATATTTAAACTAGACTAATTATATCGAATTAATTAGTTAAGTTCGAATTAATTAATTTAATCGAATTAATTTAATTTAATTTCTAAAGTTAGAATTAAAAAGTTAATTCTATTTCTAAAGTTAAAATCGAAAATCGACTTAAATTAAGTTAAGATTTAAAGATAAAACCAAAATCTAATTCGAAAAATCGATTCAAATTATTACTTTTAATAAATTCTATTATTTTTAGTAACAATTTAATAGAAATAGTTTATTTATTGTATTTAATTAGTAATTATATTAGAAATATATATCTATTATAGTATTATTATAATATATTACTAAAATATATTATCTATAATAGTAATAAATCTAAATTTGAACTTTTTTATATTATTTTTAGTAATTCTTGGCAATTTAATTCAATTTCTATATAAGAATCGAAAATTAACTTAAATTAAGTTAAGTTAATTCTAGATTAATATTAATCTAATTAAGTTTCAAGTTAATTCTAATAGTTAAAACTAAAATATAATTTAACAATTAATCTAATTTAAACAATTAAAAAAACAATTAATATTATTAATATTAATAATTAAAGAATATATTGCTTAGATTATTTATTACAAATTAATTATATAAATAATTTCTTATAAATTTGTTTATAATTATATTATTTTACTTATTATATTAACAATTAATAAAAACTACAATTTAATATTTTGTTTAAATATTATTTTTATTTATAAAAGTAAAAAATTTTTAAGAAATATATAATAATATTTCTTTTTTTATATTTTTGCAACTTTAATTTATCGATATTTTCTTTGCAATACTTAATAGACAAATAAAAAATTATAAAAAATATATAAAAAATTATTAGATATTTAAGAAGTTTTTGCAAAAGATTATTTTAATAAAATAATAAAAATACAATTTTAGTAAAAATATTAAAATATTAAAAATAAATTATTTATATTATTATAATATATACAACTAGATATCTAAACAAAAAATATATAAATTATTATTTTTTAAACTTCTAATTATTCTTATAAATTCTATATTAATTTATTTTTCTTTATATATTTAAGTAAATTATTATTCGAATTTTTATTCTAATATATATCTTTATACTTTAATATATTATTTTAAATCTTATTCTTATTAATTATAAAAAACAAAATTTGTTATAAAGAAATAATTAATATTTATATCTATAATTCTATTATAGAACAAAAATTTATTAAAGTTTAATTTATAAAATTCTTCGAAAGCAATTGTAATACAATATATTTAATTTTATTTTAATTATTTATATATAAAGTTTAAAATCTAATTCTTTATAAATTCTTTTAGCTTTATTAATAAATAAATATATAAAAATTAAGATTTTGCAACAAAAATAATTGTAGATTAATATATATATACTTAGAAAAAGAATTTAAAATTTCTATATAATTTTGTTGAAAATTATATTAATATTAATTTAATATTTAATATTTATAATATAAAGTTTTAAATAATTAAACTTTATTAATTTGCAATATTTTTTAATTGTAATATTATTATTAAAAATTCTTCTTTAAATAATATTAACAAAAATATATATTTTTGTTACTAATTACTAATATAAATATTGCAAGAAAAGAAACAATAATATGAAGAGAGAAATAGAAAGATTTAATTTATTATTTATATTTTGTATTTTATTATTAAAACTTATATTAATTGTTTTCTTATTAAATTGCTTAACTTTTAAACAATTCTTATAAAATTTAATTTTGCAAACAAGAGTAAAATTAATCTTAGATAATATATTAATTAATAAATAATAATTAATAAATAATAAATAATATTTAATATCTATTATTTATTTTCTAATTTTAAATTATATACAATAAAAATATTTGCTTCTTTAAAATATTACTTATCTCTAATAATATATTGCGAAAAGTATTTTTAGACTAATTGTTCGAGTCGGTTTTTCCCTAAAATTAATAATTCGATCCGAAAGTTATATCTAATTAGATCAAGTTTTAATCTAATATAGTTAGTATTTTCATAATTTATGCAATTCGATTCCAACTATTAAAATCGAACGATTAGTCTAAGTATTTTTAAAAACAAGATTTTTTTCGCAAACAATTTATTCGACAAAGTCTATTACAATAAATTTATTAAAGAGTATTCTAATAAGACTACTTAAGAAAATAACGAAAAATTTGTTATTTATATTTAATAAATATATATAAGCTCTAAATTTATTGCAAAGATATCTAATGTTTATACTATTAATTATTTATTGTTTGCAACAACGTTCTTTAATATATTTTTATTTAATATTAAGTTTTAATTAATGCTTTCTTTTATAATTGTAATTTCTAATCTTTTGCTTATATTTGCAATTTTCTATTATATTTATACAATAAAGATTAAATTTTATTTCTATAAGATTTAATAGTAAACTTATTAATAAAGTAGATATTAAAGTAGAGATAAAAGTAGAAGTTTCGAAAGATATATACTTTTTTATTTTTCTCTTTTATTAAAAGAATTGCTATTAAGCTTAATTGTTTTGTATTAATATTTAATATAGTTAAAGAACTTAATAAATATATATTATTTAATTATATACTCTTTAACTTAATTATTAATATTTTTCTAATTAAATTTAAAGTATTTATTATTACTTAAATAACACTTTTCTTTGCTCTTGTTTATATATTTATAATTTTTATATCTATATAAATTTATAATCTTTTTTATTGTTATAATTTTGTTAGTTTTGTTTAAATTAATAGTTTTTGTTTTGTAAATTATTTTATTCTTTGCAATCTTTATCTTAATTATTGCTACAAAGAAAAATCTTTTAAATGCAATAAAAGTATATTTAATTTAACTCTACTATATAAGAGCAAAATATATATTATTATTTGTTGTTTTTTAGATTACAAACAAAAGTACTTCTTAATACTAGAAATTATATTAAATAATTAATCTATATTGTTTCTAAACTTTAATACTAGTCTTTAATTAAATTTCTAATCTTTTTAGATAATTATTGTCTTTAATTCTAGTTTATAGCACAAAATTTTGTTGTTTTTAATATATAACTTTGTTTTATCTTGTATACAAATAGACTAATTGCGTCGAATTAAATTATCGACTTTAAATTAAGTATTTAACTTGAATTAGATTTAATTAATTCTAAAAGTTAAAATTAAAAACTCGAGTTAATTTTAAAAAGTTAAAATTAATAAATTAGATTAATTTCAAAAGTTAAAATCGAAATTTAAATACTATAATTGAAAAATAATTTAAATTTAATAAAGTAATACAAATATATAATATCTATTTAATATCTATTATAATAAAAAGACTAATTAATCTAAAGTATTAACAAATACTTAATATATACTAAATTTATTAATATTTTTAATATTTTAACAATTAAAATTAATTTTAAAATTAAAATCGAAATTTAACTTAAGTTATATTAAATTAATTTTTGAAAATTTAATATTTAAATTAATTTCTAGAGTTAAAATTAACTAGTTAAATTAATTTTAAAACTTAGAATTAAAACTTAATTTTATAATTAATCTATATATAAATCTAAATTATTATATAAAATTAATTGTTAATATTATAAATAACAACTATTTTATTATTTTGTTTAAACAAAATATTATTGTTAAAGATAATAATATAAACTAATATATAATTCTTTAAAGCAAATAACTAACTCTTCTTTTTCTCTTTTTTTTCTCTTACTTCTTGTATAGTCTTAAATTACTTATTTAAAAGATAATATTCTTAATAACTAACAATTTTGTTAGCAATTAGTTAATTTTTCTTATTTAAAAAGATTTTTGTTGCAATTGTAATATTAATAGATATTTTATTGTTTATATTTTTGTTACTATAAAATTTATTATTACTTATAACACTAGAATTTGCGCTAAAATTAAAGAATATCTAATAAATATTAATATTAATAAAGAAGATTTTGCTTATAAACTTTTTTGCGAAAGCAAAGAAACTTGTTCTTAATTGCTTTTTAACTTTGAGTTTTAATTAATAATTTTAGACTTTATAGATAATATAAAGTTATTAAAGATAACAATAACAAGCTTCTTAAAAAGCTTTTTATCTTAATAGACTTATCTATAGCAACAATAATAAGAAAAGAATTAAAGAGATTCAAATTAATAACAAAATAAAGATAGAGAGAGATATTAACTATATATTTATATTAAAGACTTTAAATACTATCTAAATAGAATATTAATTAAGTAGATAAAAGAGATTTTAATTTAATTGCCCGAAAAACTATAATTTGCGTAATAGTTCTATTAAAATCTTAACATCTTATTAACTACAATATAGTTAATCTATATAGTATAATATTTCTACAATCGAAAATCCTTTAACTTATTAGTATACGCTTCTTCTATATTACTTAGCGTAGTACTTAAACTTATTTATCTCTATTAAGATCTTATTGTAAGAAAATAAGATTTAATAGTTTTAGAATTAATAGAATAAAGATAGAGTAATTCTAGAATTAATTGTATTAAGTAACTCTTAATTAACTAGTTCTAGCTTTTCTTTCGCTCTTGTTTAAATAATCTCTAAGTATTATGTTAGTAAAATTTATAGATAGTTAGTTCTTGCATATTCTATTTCGATAAATATTATCTTTATTTTCGATAATTATACAACTAGTTCTAGAGTTAATCTTTAGAATTAATCGAATAAAAGTTAATCAAATTTAAATTGCGCAAAATCTTTAAAATATTATTTTAATTATCTTATATTTCTATTTTATTATTATTAGTATAGTAATATAGTTATTATTTGTAATAAATTATTCTTTATTTAATATTTTTATTAAAACTATATAAATATAGATTAATTGTGTCGAGTTAAGTTACTAAATTTAAATTAATACTTAACTCGAATTAAATTAAGTTAATTTCTAAAGTTAGAATCGAAAATTTAATTTAATTTCTAATATTAGAATTAACAAGTTAAATTAATTTTCACTTTTAGAATTAAAATTTAAATACTATAATTAGAAAATAATTTAAATCTAATAAAGTAATACAAATATATAATATATATTTAATATCTATTATAACAAATAGATTAACTTATTTAAAATATTAATTAATAGTTAATTTAAACTAAATTTATTAATATTTTTAGTATTTTAACTAGTTAAATCGATTTCAAAAATCGAAATCGAAATTTAACTAAAATTCTATTAAATTAACTTTAAAAAAATTAATATTTAAGTTAATTTCTAGAGTTAAAATCGATAAGTTAGATTAATTTTAAAAGTTAAAACTAAAATTCGATTTAACAATTAATCTATATAAATATATATAATAATAAAAGAATATATTATTAAATTATAATCGAAATAAAGATATAAATATAATATAATAGTGAAAATTAATATAATTTGCAAAAAAAATAACAATTACATCAAAAAATACTAGAAATCTTATATAGAATTTCTAAGATATTTATTATTATTTTTATTTTTTTTAATAAAAAGATTAAAAGTTATTATAAGTAAATATTATATTATTTAACACAATTATATACAATCTATAATTGTTTCTTTTTTATATAATTGTTATTAATTAAAATATAACTTTGATAAAAGTTATTAATAATTAAATTTCTATATAACTAAAATCTTATAATAAAGAAATAAATTATATATTATATAGTTTTATTAAGATTAAATACTTTTCTAAAAAGCTAGAATTAAATTACTTAATTTATGATTTATATTATATACTAGTATACTATATATAGTTAGTTAATTTCCTAGAAAATTAGATTAATTTTGAAAGTTAAAATCGGAATTTAATTTAATAATTAATTTATATATAATTGTTTATAGTAATTCTAATATTTTATTTAAGATAACTTAGATTTAATTTATAATTAACTATAATTAAAGATATTATAATAGTATTAATTATTTTATTAATATTTAATTAAAGTTTTAAAGAAATTATATCTATAAATAATTTTAACAATTAAAAATACTAGAATATTATTATTGCTTTTTATATAAAAGATATATATTAAATCTTAAAAAGCAATCTAAAGTATTCTATTAATAATCTACTAATAACAATAAATTATATAACAATTGTATAAAAAGATTATTAAAAATCTTTTATATTATTTCTGCAAAAATAAAACAAATACTTTATATATCTTTTTATATATAGTATTTCGAAATCTAAGTAATTAAGTTACTTTATATATTCTTGAAATAATTTTTTAATTTAATTAATTATTAAGTTAAATTATAATTTAACTTTAGAAAATAACTTAAAGTTATTAGTTTTAATTTAAGAAATTAAAATTAAACTTAATTTAATTTAACTTAATTTTCGATATTATTATTAGAAATTAAATTAAATTATTAAAAATAAAAATAATTATAATTATACTAAGATTTTTTATTTTTAAATATATATTATTATAATTTTAAATTTCTTGCTAGAGTATTAAGTAATATGTTTCGATATAAAAGTTATATTTATTAATATTATTAGTGCAATTGTTAATTTAAGTTTTAATCTAATTAAATTAATTTGTTCGATTTTATTTCTAGAGTTAAGCAAATTTTCTAGCTTAATAGAGTAAAACAAATAAAGAGTATATATTATATATTTAATTTAACTTATTTAATTATATAATATTATATAACGCACTAGTTATATTAAGTTAACAAAAACTCTAAGCTAATTTTAAAAAATAATTAATATATTATATAATTTAAATTCTAATCTAATTTAATTTAAAATAATATTAAATAAAATAAAATAAAATAAACAAAAGTTACTATAATAAAGTTAGTATAAACTCTTGCTATTAAATTAATAAATTCTAATTTTAGAATAAGATTTACAATTTAATTCTAACTTGAAATTATAAAACTTAAGAAAATAAGTCGAATTAAGAAAAAAGTGTTCAATTTAACTTTACAATTAAACTTAATATTATTTTAAAATAGTTAAATTAAATTAATTATTACTTATATTATTCTTTTATATTATCTTTTTAATTTCGAATTACTTTTTCCAATTATTAAAAAATATTATTATATTATATTTGTATTTTTGTTTGTAAAATAATAAAATTCTAATATATTTATTTTCTATAATTTATTATTTAGTAATTTATATATTAATTAATTTACAAATTAGTTTAATTAAAGTTTTCTTACTTTTATTTTTAATTATAGAAAAAAAAGTTCTTTGCAAAATATTAAACAAAATATTTACTACTTATTTACTACTTATTTTAAGAAAAAGAAACAAATATATTAAATAAAGTTTAAATATTAATAATTAGTTTAAGATTTAATAATTACAAACAATTATTAATAATAAAATCTTAAACAAAATTTAATCAAAATTTGTTAATTTATATTAAGCAAAAAAAATAAATATAGAAGTAGAATTAAAGCTTTAAAATAAATATACTTAAATAATTTTAATTTTATATATTATTCTATTGCTTATAATTATTTAAGTATCTCTAATTCTAATAAGAAATATTTCAATTTTTAGTAAATATACTTTTAATAGAAATAATTGACTTTCTTATTATATTTGTATTAGTTTTCTTAGATCTTTTTATCGAAATTGTAGATCTATTAATTAGATAATTAATAAACAATCTATTGATCTAGAATATTATCTAAGAAAGTATTAATTTCTAACTTAAAAGTATACAAATTCTTTATATTTTCTAAAACTTTAAATAGAATTAATTTAACTATTCTTTTAAGAGATTAAATTAATCTTCTAATATATTTATTTTCCTTTAGAATTATATCTATTTTAAATAGTAAATAAATATTTTTTTCTTATTTCTCTAAAGAATCTTAATTGTATATTTAATTATTATTAGAACTTATATTATTACTATTATTTATATTAAAGTTGTTTTTATTACTAACTTGTATAATCTTCGTAATAGTTGTCTTAATAATTGTAAAAATTATAAAGATTAAAATTGTCTTCTTTATAATCTTGAAAAGTTTCTCTATTGTAAAATAGTTCTTCGTAGAAGATAATTATAATATCTTAACAATAATAATAAAATATATAATTATAAATAAGTTAAAAAAAAAATAGAGATTTTAGATATTTAAAACGTAATCGAAACAAATTAATTTAATTTTGCGACAATTTTAGACGAAATTCTAGAACTAGAAATACAATTATTAAAAATAAAAATATTTTTTATTAAAACTAGAGATACGCGAAATAATTATCTAAATATAAAGAAAAATCTTCTACTTTTTCTTATTTATAATAAGAATAATCTTAATTTTAATTTTAATTAATTTTAATTTTAATTATATAAATTATAGTTAATATTATATATATATATAATATAAAAGTAATAACTTTTAAAAAAAATTATTATTATTAATTTCTATCTAAAATAATAAAGAAAATTAACTATATAAAACTTTTATAAATTTAAATTAGTTTTTTCGAAATACTAATAATCTTAATTAGATTAATTGTATTAAATTAAGTTATTAAGTTTAAATTAAATACTTAATTCGAATAGATTGATCGCATTGAATTGATTAATCGAGTTCGAATCAATTAATCGATTCAAATCTTCAGAATTCGAGTCGACTTAACTCGAAAGTCTTGACATATTAATTCCTAAATTGAAATCGAAAATCGAGTCGAATTAAATTAATTTCTAAATTAAAATCAAAAATTAATTCGAAAAAAACAACTTAAATTGTTAAGATATAAAGTTATTTAATAACAAATTTAATAAATATAAATTAGATGTCAAATCTTATTATTCTTTTATCTAAATATTCTATAATAATGTAGTAAAGTAATATATATAAACTATTTAATATTTATATAGTAAATAGATTACAACTATTGTAATCTCTCGATAAACTTCGATTCTATATTTTATCAAAAAGTATATAATAATATATTTAAATAATATACTTAATTTTATTGATACTATTAACTAGTTCAAGATCTCTACAATCTTGTAATTAACTTTATTTTTAGCATTATTATTATTGTTTTTGCTTTTGTTGTTATTATTATTATCTTTGTACTCTATATCTTTATACTTGTTATCTATTATTTTTGTATTGTTCTTTATCTTCTTTTATCTTATCTTTACTCTATTATTATTAATCTTAATTAAGTTTTCAAAGTTATTATCTATTAATCTTAAAGAATTAGATATTTTGCAATCTATAGCAATTTTGTTGCTTGCAAAAGTATCTTTAAATCTTTTAAATTTGTTAATTGTATCTAAATTGTGCACTTTTTTTAACTTATTAAATTCTCTATAATATAGAATACGTTGTTAAATTATTTCGATAATTAATATTATATTTTTGATTATATTTTTGCTTAATTCGAACTAATTAGAATTAGACTAATATATAAGTTAATTATTTTATTTATATTAGACTTTATATATATTTAAATATTAAGAGATTATATTGTATTTATATCTTTACTCTCTAAGATTATTTGTATAACAATTGTATTAATTTTAGTCTATTTTGCAATATTTTTGTCTCTAATCTTCTTTATTAGTTCGATCTTAAAAAGTATTGCGCTACAATATAATTAGCTCTTTAAATATATATATATTACTTAAATATATTATTATATAGTTCTTTTTCTACTTTTTTATTAGCTATTATATTTTTGACGTTTTCTTTTATATTGATTTAAATTTGTTTAGAGACTTTTTTAAAAACAATCATTGCTTGCAACTTAATTAAACGCTTGTAAAATATTATATAATTAATATTTTTTTTGTAAACTAGCTTTTTATCTTCGATTTATATTGTAGCACAATTTCCTATTAACAATAGTTTGCGAAAAAATTAATAAAATAGATCTTTTGCGCTTTAAATTAGTTTTAAAGATAATATATATAGATAATGCAAAGCAAATCTCTTATTTAATAATATAATATTAGCTACTTAGTAATATTCGAATTTCTAAATAGGAAGAAATTCGATTTGGAAAATCTATTCTTTTAATTAGTTTTAATAATAATATATATAAATAATACAACACAAATCTATATATTAACTACATAATTTAAAATAGTAGATAGTATTAAATATATTAATTAATATATAATATTTGAATAAAAAAATTGTCGCAATTATAAAGTAAATTTACGCGTTTAATATTAGAATTAGAATTTAAATATTACTTTTATTTAATATTATTACAATTAAAAATTATTACGTTTATTACGTTAATTATTGTATAATATATACCCTTTAACTATCGAAATCGAACACAAACATATATATCTATTGCGCATTACTCTATTGTATTATTTATTAAATAATTAATTGTACTTTTGTTAATTCTTGTATTCTATATTGTTAATTCTTTTATTTAGTATTAAAAATTCTTAACTTAATAATATGTTTTGCTCTACAATTTTAATAGCTTAAACTAAACAAATTAATAATGTATTCAAATAATACATTTAATATGTTATATATTGCTAATATACTTAATTTAGCTTATAAAACAATAGATAAAAGATTGCAAAAAAATATAACAACGCAAGTTAATTATAACAAAGAAAAGAAATCGATTAAAACAACTTCTAATATATAACAAATAATATATAGAGATAATATATTAAGTTATTATTAGCTAAGTATTTGTAATATAGAAAAAGCGCAAATACAAATTTGAAACAATAGCTCTATACAAAATTCGCAATATTAGAAGACTAATAATCTATTAATTTTAAAGATATTCTTTGCAAAATTAATTTAGAAAATCTTGCAAAATAAAGTTGCTAGCAAAGAAAGCAATAAAAAATATTGAATTTAAGTATTAATCTTATTAGTTTCTCAAAAAACTATTAAGAGTTTTATAATCGACTTCTTCTCTAATAAGTATATTATTTATTTGCATTACTATTGTTTCTATATAGTATATACTAATGTTTTGCTTTATATATTTAGATAGCAATCTTCTTACTATTTATATTAATTGCAAGATTACTAAGTCTAGAAATTTGCAATTATTAAAGCAATTAATATAGAATTTAAAACTTTACTATAATAAGTAGTAATAAAATTAATATTTAAATATCTTTGTTATATCGAAATTTAAAATAGTTAGCAAAAAGATAAGAATTTAAGCTATTTTACTTATTGTACTTTATTATTTGTATTATTTTATTATATTATCTATTAAGCGCATTATCTTACTATATATATTTTTTATATTTTTTTCTATTAAATATAGTAATTAAAAAGTATATTATAATTATATAATTAAATTATCTAGATAATTAGAGTTAAATTATTAACTTAACTTCTCTAATTAAAGAGCTTAACAATTTTGTTTTATATAATTTTATAAAAGATTGTACAAAAAGAAAATTATTGTATTTTGAAAGAAATTCGAATTTTTGTTTTCTTAATTTCTTATACTAATAATATACAATCTATAGTATAGTCTTAGATAGTATTAGAATACTATCTTAAACAATATTATAAATTATATATTATTATTACAAGAAACTAAACGCGTTACTACTAAGTTATCGAAATTTAATTATTTAATCTTATTATATTTAAATATATATTAAAATTAAAGATAATATAATTCTTAAAAAGTTAAATATATTAATTTAATATAATATTAAGTATTTAGTTATATTAAATATATTATTTGTCTATATTATTGTTAATAATATTTGTTTATTTATAACAATATTATAAATATAAAATCTTTTATACAATAATTTAACTATAAATAAATTTTACTTAAAACAATCTCGAATTTTGTTTAAAAAAAACTCTTATTTCTATTAATTTGCTAATTATTATTTTGTACTTTGCAATATATATTCTACAATTTAATAATAGTCTTTTTTAAATTTAATTCTATAGTATAATTATAGTACTTAATTATTATAATTTGTTTAATTGTTTGCAAACTTATTTAAGATTAATTTTATTAATATATTTTTTAAATAAAACTAAAAATTTGTTTGATATCTACTAATAATACTAAACAAAAAAGAATATCTTTAATTATTTGCGTTAATTTAAAATAATTCGAAGAATTGTTTTTATAATATTTTTATATTAAATGTTTATTCTCTATAATATTAGCGCAAAGATATTAATTGTTTTTGTTTTTAATTTAACAAAAATATTAAGATTGTCAAAGTAAAAATCTTACAATATTTGTATTAAATTATAAGAAAAGTTAACTAAAAATAAAATATATTACTATATTGTATTATCTCTTTAACAAAATTTGCTTTTTGTACTTTTGTTCTTAAAGTAACAACTAAATTATAATAATATCGAAAATAGATTTTAAATTTTGTCTAATATTTTGTTTTGCAATTTATAGAATTCTTATTAAATTTTTTGTTTTATATTTTGTAAAGACTTAATTTTTGCGTAGAATTTAAAACATTAACAAGATTATATAATATTTTATTAAGTTTTTCTATTTTCGAATAATATTTAACAAGCTTTGTCGAAGCTTTTTTACAAACTTTTAGTATAATCTCTTTTAAAGAACAACTATAATTTGTTACAATTTTCTTTAAATAATTAAGATAATTAAATATTGTATTAAATACTTAAAACTTTAAATAAATATTAGTATTAGTTGTTCGAGAAACTATAAGAGTGTATTTATAGAAAGAATTCAACATATTGTTAAGCAATTAAATCAATTGTTACTTGTTTTCGTTTAATTAAATACGTTAAATTTTTTAATCTTTTAAATATTTCTTTATTTAAAAATTAATATAGTTGCGTAATTAATACGTACAACAAAGTATTAAATAGATAGAATTTTAACAAATACAAATATCTTATATTAGTTTTCGAGATTTTTTACTCTCTTGCTTTTAAAAGATTCTAAAGTAAATTAAATACTAAAACAATTTATTAATAGCAACAATAAAAGCGCAAATCTAAATAAAATTTAGTAAATATATTATTTCTTTGTATTATTATATAAACAAATATCTTTTTAATTATAACAAATAAGTCTATATTTCTTGCAATATCTTTAACTTGTTTATTCTTTAATTAAAAAACAATATTATTAATAATTGCTTTTAATCTAAAAGTTATAACAAAGTTTTAAACTATTAAATTAATAATATAAATTAAACAAAAAATAAAATTTTGTTATCTATTCTATTAAGATTCTTGTTAATTTAAGACTTTGTTAAATTTGTCTTTAAAAGTATTGTTATTACTTATATTATTAGTAACAATTTTACAAAAATTTGTTCTTAATTTTAAAGAATTTTAATATCTTTATAAGTTTTAATATTAATTGTTAATCTATATATTCGATATTAAAAGAAATAAATTTAATAAGATATTTGCAATATTAAAATTTAATATCAATTTAATATATTAATACTTTAAGATAAACAATTTTTTAAGAACTAAACTATATATTTAAAGCAATAAAAATATATTAAAACTTTTTTAAATCTAATTTAATCTTTTTACGAATTTAATTAAAATTTGTAAAAATTAATTTCGATAATTTAATACAATCTAAAAGTACTAAATTTAGTCGAAGCATTTTTAGTAACTTTCGAAAGTTCGAGTTATTAATAGTTCGAAAAAATAGATTTAAATTAACAAATATTTTATATAGTTAATTTTTTCAATTATTTTAACTAAAGAATACTAAATAATAGATTAATATAACTTTTCTTCTATTAATATATTAGTTTTGTATTATTTATTTGTATTATTAACAATAATTTACGCAAGTAAAGACTAGATTAATTATTAATTATAATTAAGTATTTTAAGTAAAATACAAATTAAAAATATTTTTTTATATTTAATATATATAAATAATTGTATATAGTAGAATAATTTAATATTTTTTAATAACTTTTGCAAACAAATTTTAACAAACTATTAATAGTTAAGACTATTTAGATATATTTGTTTTAAAACTTAGATTGTACTTTAATATTAATCTTTTTAATTTAATATAAATAAACAAGTCTATTTTAAGTTTTGTGCAAGATATTTTTATTAATTGTAGTATATAATTATTATTCTTTAAACTAAATCTTAATATTTATATTCTACTTAATATATTTGTTTTCGTCTCTTAATTTAAGTAATAAAAAATTACTCAAAATCTTATTTAATATTTCTTAAAACTCTCTTTTTCTAGTATTAAATATATTATTAAAATTTTAATTAAATTGACTTGCAAATTAATTAAGATATAAAGTACTAAATAACAAATTGCAAAAAATAGATTTATTAAAATTATCTTCGAATAAAAACAACTATTAACTAGAAGCTTTTAAAGAATTAGATATTTTGTAATTAAAAATAGTATAAACAATATTTTTAAGTAGTTTAAAGAAAAAAAATTAAAATAAAATAATAATACAAAAGAGTAATACAAGTATAAGATAAATTAAGCAAAATTCTATACTAACAAGTAATTATAATTTAATAATATAGTAAATTGTAACTTTAATAATATATTATAATTATATAGATCTTAAAATAGTAACTCTTAATATAATAATATTATTTTTAATTTCTTAGCAATTTAATTTAATTTTTAATGTTAAAATTAAATATTAACTTAAGTTAAACTAAGTTAATTTTAAATTAACGCAAATCGAATCGAGTTTCGAGTTAATTTCTAATATTAGAATTGTCGAATTAAGTCGATTTTAATAGTTGGAATTAAAACTTAATTTAATAGTTAATCTAAATTCGAATTAAATTAAGTTAATTTCTAAAGTTAAAATTAATTATTCGAGTTAAATTGCAAGCTTATAATTAAAAATTAATTTAAAAATTAACACAAATTGTTAAAATTTAATATTAGTATAAAGAAACTCTAAAATAAACAATAGAAAGCTATATTCTATTCTATAATTTTCTAATAGTAAATTATCTAATAATATATTAAAATAATATATTTAAACTATTTAATTTTTTAATTTAAAAAATTATTTTAATTATATTTTAAAAAAAGATTTAAATTCTTGATATAATAAAAATATTAGATAAATTAATACTATTTATAGCTAGTATAATATTAATATTGCAATATATTTTTTAATTTAACAATAATTATTAATAATTATATTTGTTCTAATTACTAAATTATTACAACTTATTATTTAAGCTTATTTTATTTATTTATTGATTAATAAATAATACTTAAATAATAGTATAATTCTTAAAGTATTAAATATCTATTCTTAATATATTATTAAAAGTCTTTAAATTAAGTAAAATTAAATAAAGTTATATATAAGTTGCAATTTTAATATTTATTTTAATTATTACTTTATTATATAAGAAAATAACAAAATAAAATATATAATATAACAATATATTAAAGTAATATATTACAATTATACTTTATAATAATAGATTCTCTAAATTATTTATATAAAGTTATTTATTTAAGATTTTAATAATTTTGTTTACTTTACTATTATTATAAATAATTTAATTTAAGTTATTCTTTATTTTGTTATTATTTTTATTATTTTTGTTCTTATTATTATTTTTGCTATTCTTATTATTATTTGTTATTATATAGTAATTATAATCTAGTTTTACTATATTGTCTTAAATCTTATATTAAGTCTTTTATTTACTATTATTTTTTTAATTATATTATTAAGATTTTTTATTTTAATAATAATAGAATTAAGAATTTTTCTTTTCTTTGTATTGTTTAAAATTGCAAATTCTTTAACAAAAATATTAAATAATCTTATAAAATTATTATTATTAGTTCTCTTTAAATTATTTAAGCTATAATAATAAATAATTTATTATTAAATAATTTTTACAATAAATTTTATATAGATTAAAAAAAAGTTAAAAATATTATTAATATTTAAGTATAATATTTTTTAGCTTAAATATAAAGTATAAATAATATATTTAAGTTATATATTTAAGTAGTATATATTTTTAAATAATTTTTATATCTTTTTAATAATTTTAAGTCGATTTACTTTTTTAATTTATTTCTAAAGTATTATATTATAAAGTTGTTAATATTATATATTTTTATTATATTATTTAAATATATTATTATAAAAATCTTAATTAATTTAATATTTTTTAATTCTATATTTAATATTTTTCTTTATACTTTTATAATTTAATACAAAAACTTATATTTAAATAATTTTTTTATATAATTTTTTAACTTAAATTAAAAGTGTTTTACAATTGTTGTTTTATTTTTAATATATATATTTTTTCTTATTATTTTATTTTTGTATATAATTGTAATTTGCAATATTTTTTAAATTAATTAATAGTATTTTTGTTATTTATATATATATTTATTTTATTTTATAAATAATATATAAAAATAATACAAGTATATAATAATTTAAAAAAAATCTATAATATTTAATAAATAAAATACAATAAAATTTAAAGAATAAATAGCTTAAAAAAATTAATAGAATTGTAAATAATATATTAACAAAAAGTTTTATTAAAATAAAGTAAAAAATATATATATTAAAGTTAAAGTTAATATTTATTTACTAGTATTTTCTTTAAACTTTTATTAATATAAAATTATTATTTCTTTATTATAATACTAGTAACTAATAATCTAATAAATATAATAATATTAAATTTTTATACTAGTAATTTAATACTATATAAAGTTTTCTCTTTAAGAATTCTTTTTTGAAATTTTTACAAATTAATATCTCTTTAAACTATAACTTTATATATTATATAATTTTATTTTATATATATTAATATAACAATTTTTTGTTATATATTAATATACAAATTTACAATAATAATTTGTCTTAATTTATAAAAACAGTTATTTAATAAAATATTTAATACAATATATAATATAAAATAAATATAAAATAATAATAATAATATTGCTAAATTAATTATTTAAATCGAGTTAATTCTTAAAGTTAGAATCGAAAATTAAGCTATTAATAAATATTACTATATATAGTAGTTTTTCTCGAGTTAATTTTAATTGTTAGAATTAAAATTCAAATCTTAATATAATTATATAATAAATTTAATTTCGCGCAATTAATCTAAATATTGCAATATCTTAATATTAAAAGAACAATAATAATATAAAAATATAACTTATATTAATTATAAATTTCGAAATTATAATATAAAAAGAATTTTTGTATATTAGCTATATTATATTGTTGCTATTTTTTAATAAAGAAATTAACTATAAAAAACTACTTACTAAAAATAAATAAAAATTTTATATTTTATAGCAAAATAATATTTAAATATATATTTTATCTATTAGAATTAATAGATTAAAACTAAATATAATTTTATATATAATATTAAGCTAATCTAGTAATAGTATTTGTTTCTAAAAGGAAAAGAAATTAATATTAGAATAAATTATTTATTAAATTTAATAGAAAATTAGAGTTGCAAAGCAATATATTTAAATATAATCTTTCTTATATATTAAGACAATATAATTCTAAGATATCGAAAATAAATATTCTGTTTTTATATATATAAATTCTATATACTAATTCTAGATAATATAAGTTTTTGATACTCTAATATAGGTTCAAGCACAAAGTTTATATTTTGTTATAGCGAACTATAAAAGTAGTAGCGCATCAATTTTCACGATACCTAGCTTGATGTTGGGCACACGAGTGATCAATCTTGCCCAATTATCGTGAATAAAGATGCGGAACCAGTTCTGAAACCAGTCAAACCTGCTCTGATCGGGGCGACTGGGCTGCATGCTTGTGCCTCGGGTCGCCGTGGTCTCCTGCTGTGGGATGGTGTCACAGTTGATGGTTGAGAACCTTCAATTACCAGATGCCCTGGGAACGCTACAGGTTGATGGCTGTCTCGGACACCGTAGAGGCTTGAATTGCTTTCTACTACACAGACTCCGTACTAGGTGGGTGGAAGCTGGTACAGAGAGCCTGATCGTTTCGCCTGTTTGCGCGGCCCCACAGTCCGGGCATATCTGAGGTAGCAAGCCCGTGGATAAAGTCCCTCACAGCGTTGGCGCATATATGTGGCCGATGGTCGGAGATGCTCGCTCGAGACCCGCGGCTTTGACAACTAAGATCGGTCCACTGTTGTCGGCGATCGGGTTTTACATAATGTCTGAGACACTTCCATGGCCAGATGCGAGATGTTAGCTCGAGCAAGTATAACTCCATAGCTCTGCGGTGGAAGTCGACAACGCATTACAATGTCGGTACCCAAGAGAACTGAGATAGGACGTGGGCCGTACACAGTTCACAAGTTCTCACCCCATCTATATCCATTCGAGATCCGTCTCGGCGTGTTCAGAATCTTTCATTCTTCAAGCTGGTCAATATGGCTAATTCACGTGGCCTACGACCTGGTCCTCACTATCCTTATTCAGCGAGACAGGTCGTGCAGTATTTGGAGCCTCAGGACTGCCATGCTTGCCGAGTTCTTCCTCACCTGCCCTGAGGCCCTTGTGGCTTTGAATATCACATTGGGCCTCTTCAGTGGAAGAGCCGATCAGCCCCGTCCTTGGTACGAATTGTACGGCGAAGTCGCGCTTTCAGTAGACGTCATGATCACCTGCTGCGGCGAGCCGATACCAATTGTTGTCAATACCGTCAAGGCAGCGCTAGCACAGAATTACCCAAGGCAAAGTCTTCGAGTTTTTGTATTAGATGATCGCCAAGATGCAGCGCTTCAAATAGCCTTAGAGACTTTGATGCTAGAACCACGAAGAACTTCTAGTCCAACCCTCAGATACCTATCGCATGCCAAAGATCGGATTACTAAGTCATACTTCAAGTCAGGAAATCTTCGATTCGGCATCGATGCTAGCCAGCAAATGGGGGGAGGGTCTGAGTATCTTGCTGGTCTCGACGCTGATATGATTGTGGATCCGGACTGGCTGAGGAAGATGGTCCCGCACCTCATCCTGAACGACCGCGTGGCGTGTGTTTGCGGTCCACAGGTAAGATACCCTGCAACCAGCAACCCTGCTCTTGGATATCAAAATACGAAGAGTTGGCAAGGAGTCAAAGCTGACGCTTTCGCATTCCAGAATTACTACAATCTCCCCGTATCAGACCCGCTGGGCCAGCAAGCGGAATTCGATGTGGGATGTACTGTTCAAGGGGTTCTCAATGACTGTCTCGGTGCTCCTATGTGTACTGGTACCGGCTATGTTACGAGGCGCAATGCCCTAAACCAGATTGGCGGCTGGCCCCTGGCTTACACTGGCGAAGATTATATGTGCTCGGCATTATTGACTGGCGCAGGCTGGGAGGTTGTCTTTGCGCGCGAGCCCTTGCAGGTGGGACTTGCACCGGAATCAATAAAGGCTTTGACGGCGCAGCGTATGCGATGGGTAAGTGCCAAATCTTTCGCTGCATCCCTCATGCCTACTGTTGCTGCTTTTGTTGCTGTCGCTAGTTATCTAGCATTCAATGTCGTTCTTACATCGATTACGTTTCATTTCGCTCTCTATCAACGGGACGCAGACTTGACTGAATATCGGCATAGCTCAAAGGAGGTCATGAAGTACACTGGCGGCTCGCACCGTATCTGTCGAGCTCGCGCTTGACTTCGAAGATGAAGCCCCTTATCAAAGCCGTCAACCGAATTTACATGCTGCGCGACTACACTCCCATAACAACCATCTTGGCTATGGCCATGTTGCCCTCGGCTTTGGTTACCTCCACCAGTCTTGACGACGTGTCCAATCATGGCTCCACGAAGTATCGATCGTACATTATCTGGAGCCAACGACTCCTCCTAGCTTTCCATGTTACTAGGACTATCAACACTTATCTCGCCTATCGTCATTCTGGGCTCTCACACTTGTCTAACTTTTCGGCTCAAGAATTTTGGGCTGCACCGTGTAAGTGCCCTATAGCATACCATTTTTCGTCACATACCTGAAAGCACTCTCTCTCGTAATTTTGTAATCTCTCGAAGCTTGAGCATCGTTTTCCATCCAACAACCTAGCTTTAAGAGTCAGTGAGCAAAAATACACTAATCTCTCTCGAAAGACGGCGCCTACCGCTCTATCCGCTCCCTCCTACCATCCCTGACCGAAACCCCGTCCTTTATTGTCAGCGGTACCGTAGCCTCTCCGCTCAACGAACTCTCTCGAAGCAAGCGCGCTTCCTTGCTCTCACGTCTTCTGGCACCCAACATCCTCTTCTGCTCGGTATACGTGTTCTACGCCTCTGTGCCACTCTTCCAGCGCCTTGTCTCTCCATTGTGGCTTTCGGGACATCCCTCACCATTACAGTTCTCCTTTCCAGGGCTCCTATTGAAGTGTTTCACGCTGGTCTGGGCTGTCAGTACGCCGGTGAGATATATGCTTTCACCGCCCGATGTGCCGGAATGGGCCGAACTGGTTATAGAAGGGGCGGATGGTTTAATGAGGCCACGGAAGGAGTGGCGTGTGGGAAGAGGTTGCAAGCGGGGAGGGATGGGAGTCCCGTGGCTTATCATGACATTATGTGAATACACGATTATTTGGGCATGCTGGATAGGTTGAGGGTGGCCAACTCTATGTGGAGATCAGGGATGCCTACTACCTCTGGACATCGTTACTTTGTCTTTCGTAGATACAGCTTTTCGAATCCCGCAACATACAGCGAACCCACTGATTCAAGGTCCGGAGATGAATCTTGGACCTGTTTATGCAACGTCTTTGGGAATAGAGGGAGTGGAGTGTTGGAAGAGAAATGAGATAAGAAACAGCTCCTACGCAAAGCATGGTAGATTGGTCTTCTCTGGCCTCATGTGACAAAGTAACGAATCAATGCTGGCCCCGACCGAATTTGGGCAGGCTGATCTGCAAAGTATTTGCAGACTAAGAGGGTGAGATTCTAGCTTCTTGGAAACACCGACTTTGCTTCTGCTGGCAATGACGTCCTTCAGCATTCTAAGATGGGTCTCGAGGTAGAGGATGCTGCGCTGCCCCGCTGTGAGGCCTGGTTAGAAGAATTCTCCATCACCCTTTCCGCACTTAGAGAGTTAGCAAAATATGGTCAAATCCAAGCACAGATGCAGATATTGAACGTCATGACAATGCCCGCCACTGGCGCACATCCCGGAACAGAGGCGACAAATACTGTATAGTGAGCTCCGAGGATTTCCAAAACATATAATAAGTACCCTTTCCTCGAATCCTCGCCACTCAAGCTTTTCCCTCCAGATCCTCTTCCTTCTTCTACTCCTTCCAATGAGTCTTAAAGGCTTTTGTGCCTCCAAAACTTCCACCACATCAGTGGTCTGCAATTAGGTCTTCACTGAAGTGCTGCTGCAAGATCTCGTGGTGCTGGTACTGCCTTCTGTGTTAAAATATTAGGTTCGCTTGGCGGATCAAGCGAGTGTGCTAATGGAATTCGATTTTGCTTTCGTCGTTCAGAAGCTCTTGGCCGGCAATTGGAAAGCGTTCACGCAGAGAAGCCTCGATCTCACAGGTAAATGGCGGATCCTCACCTAGTTGCCGTTGCCGATCTATTACGCGCGGACAGTCATAGCTTTGACAATATGGGTTGAACCGGAATGAGAATACCACTCTGTCAAGTTCTCTAATCGTCGATGACAGTCAGAGTGCACTGAGGTATCCATTCAGGGGTTCAGTGTTGGTCACAACAAGGACATGACCGTCGTCGAGGAATATTTTGAGTATCCAGATAGATGAAGGCGATACGCAGTAGCGATATATTCTGTCTCAGTGTTGGCCCCGGTCCCAAAATAAGTTTGACTGACATTTGCTCAAGATCGACAATATCGTAGATATAGGTGGCTTCTTTGACTGTGCAAGTATCGCGATTGCTCGAGAAGTGCCTTGGATGCATTGCATAGTGCAGGATGAGCCAGATGTTATAAGCATCGGACAGCCACAATTATTTTCGAACATCCAGGGCCGTGCAACGTTCACGGACCATAACTTCTTCAGACAGCAGCCTATCAAAGTAGCTTAAATATTTCTACTACGATAGATTCTTCATGAATGGTCCAACGTCTACGCGATCCGAATTCTGAGAGCATTGAACCCAGTACTAATCCAGGGTTCGAGGGTAGTCATTTGCGAGCATATTATGCCAGAGTCGAATAGTATTTCGACCTATGAAGCTTGCAAGTCGCGGTGAGTCTTGCGTTCGCGTGCTACGGAGGAGCAATTCTAACTTATTTAATTCCAGTGCTTTTGATTTTGCTATGTGTAAATTCCACATTGCAAAAGAGCGTGATCTCGACGACTAGGGACAGGTGCTTCCACGGCTCACTGTTTTTTCGCCTTCATGTTGTAAGGAAATCTTTGAGTTACAGACCAGCAACCATAGAAGTGACCTGGCTCGGTCACAAAATCGAACCCCTTTATAGGGCACCGAAAGTTCGAGTGCAAATGGACGAGAGGTAGAAACTTACCAAATACAAGTCCTTTCTTTACTCTACATGTCTTCAACTGATGTAACTCTTCAGTCAAGCGTACCCATTTCTGGTGCATAAATTGAGTAACTAGCTAATTCAGCACCTCCACCACTTTCTGTAGCTGATTGATAAATGGACTGTGTGATGACTCGATCTCCTTCACGTTCCATTTAACGCCGCTATTTTCAATTATCATGTTCTGGAGGAACAGTGGCAATGCGTGATCCGCTGTGCATCGTATAAATGCAATCTTGGCTGCATAACCTTCGAATACCCAGGCAGGCAGAGGAGCACTTGAGTCGAAGACACTCGTCGAGTGTGGAGGTAATTACTTCACGGATTTTGTAGCTTGCTTGTCATCGAGATCATTATAGAATGTATATTTAGCGCCTTGGAGCTCTGAGAGTCCTTCCAAGAGCTAGGTAGGCTTTCAATCTGTGTCTAGCCTGGAAAATGCAGACTCCACAAGATGAACATACCTGATCTGGTACCAGATATGGGGCATTTTTCCGACCCATGATCTGCAAAAGCGTTGCTTTTTCTGGCACAACGAAATCAATTAAGCATATTAGCCTAATTCCGGCCCCTTTTGGTCCTCGATTGTCACGGGAGATCTTGCTCAGCTGCTGAAGGGTATGATTGACCGCACAGAA